>Ga0209536_100000074_pt1 | contig 136783 bp, 170 predicted proteins | sample DeeMarSeWOR28_12_FD_187461 | JGI IMG/M metagenome (GOLD analysis project Ga0209536, IMG submission 187461) | Marine sediment microbial communities from White Oak River estuary, North Carolina - WOR-2-8_12 (SPAdes) (version 2) | ecosystem: Environmental > Aquatic > Marine > Intertidal zone >...
TCAATACCTCAGCCACCAGCCTTGCCTTCATAATAATTTGAAAGAAAAAATAATTCTAAAGTACAGTTAATGCCAATTAAATGTATCTTAATAAAATAAAAATAAGAAAAAAATTACATGCCAAGAATCTTCATAACTACAAATACAGGCCATACAACTGCTTTTAAGATTCCTAAAACTCCATTCCAGAATCCTGTAGCATTAATCAAGTTATAGATTAAAGCTCCAAGAAATCCAAGGCAGTAAACTCCACTAGGAGAATCACAGCACTCTTTCATCTTGCATTTAAAATCTATTTTTTTAAGTTTCTTTTTCATAAATAAACTAAAAAACTTCAATATAAAAACCTTCTCAAAAATTATTCTTCAAAACCTTGTGCAGCCAATTCCTGCATTTCTTCATCAGCTTCATCAAATCTTTCTTTATGTTCATCATAATCATGTTCTCTTATTAATAATTCTCTTAAACTATTCATTTTTATTTCAGAACCATTTACTCTTATTCTATCAACTTTTCCATCTCCATCAAGATCTTGAAGCAACTCTGAATCAATTGCTCTATGGCCAAGTCCATGATATATTTTAACATCTTGTGAACCATCAGAATACAAAGTATATTCTGTGTGGCCAGATATCCCTGTTGCAAAAGAACGAGACCTATATCCTGTTTTTTTAACTTCCCAATTATTCCAAGCCATACTGCATCCCCTGGTTCCTAATAATAGCAATACTGCACTTATTCCTGTTACTATTCCTAATGAACTTGCTTTTGGTCTTTTCATTTTTTTCTCAGAATTCGTTTCTGAGGTACAATCACCTCTAAATTATCATAATTTCAGGCTTTTTAAGGATTTATATGATAAATTACTTCTTTTCTTTTCCTATATCACTTCTTGGCACAGTTTCAGCATCTTTGAACTCTACACTTTGCTCTCTTATACTTGCATATCTTCCATTGACTATTGCCCAGCCGCAAAAACCTTTTAGAGCATATCTTTCTTGATCAGTTTCTCGTCTTGTTCCATAAAATCCCATTATTTCTTTGCTTAAAGAACAATTTGTTTTATATCTATCACAAATACTGCAAAAGTTTTCAACAATTTGCTTTCTTTCTTCAGGCATTGTGCCGCGCGCATAATTTACCATTAAAATAATGAATTTTCTTTCTTTTTAAGAATTTGTATCCTAGATTACTTCTTTTTTCTAAGTAGGTTAAATATTAAAGCAATAATAAAACCAACACCAATTCCTATGATTGCTCCTGTTCCTGGCATTCCTTTATACAAACCTATGCCAAGTCCTAAGAACAGACCTGCTAGAAATGATAGTTCACCTGCTTTTTCCCATTTATCCTTTACTTGTAGTTTCTTTTTCATAACTTTTCTAAGAAATATCTATTTTTAAGAGTTTCTAATTAAGTCTAGAAGAAATATGCTGTATTTCTATAAATTCAATGCAAGTATCACTCATTTCTATGTCAAGACATTCATAAGGGTTTTTTGTAAGTACAGCTTTGCATAGTTCTTTTTCATCTTCATTTAACCAATTGCACCTATCTGCCTGATTCAAAATAATTGCAAAACATATTTGATTGAGATTCCCATCTTCAATGTTCTTGCATATATCATCATCAAACATAACTATGGCAGTATAAAGGTAGCAATAATCTTTATCTATGCCGTTTTTACAATAATTTGGATCTCTTACTGCACCGGCCATGCATGTTGCATAATTTTCTCCCCAATTAAGATAATTGCAATAAGAATTATCTTTCTTTATAACAGCAGAATGAATAATGCAGTTATCTAACATGTCTTTTATTGTAGGATGGCCAGAATCATAATCAATGCAAAAACTAGGATCTCCAACTTTGTCTGATACAATCAAGAAACATTGTGTTCTGTTTTCTTCTCCTGTCACTTTATTGCATAATTCTATATCACGATTATTAGTTCTTACAGCAAGATCAAAGCAATCCATGCCTTCTAAATAACTTTCTTCATCGTTTTCATTTAAAATAGTCAAGCATTTTTGATAATCAGGACTATAGTCTCTAACAAATACAAAATAATAAGCTATGTTTACTACAAGAATAAGCACTACCAGACCTGCTATTGTTTTTTTGAAGCCCATTTTCCCTTTATATTTCTTAATTTTCTCAGAATTCGTTTCTGAGGTACGATCACCTCAAAATACCTATATTTTTAGACTTTTTAAGGGTTTCTAAACCTTCACATGAACTAGTTTTTTTCCAAATCAAGCCTTCTTACATCTTCAACAAGATCCTCACCCAGAATTCTAACTAATTTTCCACCTTTTCTTAAATTACTCCTTACAACCCTAAGGCTTTTTCTTGCATTTTGGCATTGATCAGGTGCAACTTGTCTGTAAGTAGCAACAAGCATTCTTACATATTCTTTTGCAGCGCCTTGTAAACCAAGATGAAGATTCACAGTTCCATAATAAAACCCGCATTTTGGACATTTATGCCCTTGATAATCAGGACTTCTAAGTGTCAAATCACTAGAAAACTCCATATCACTATTGTCAATTGGACAATTTCTTTCTAATGCTCTTTTCATTTTATGTACCTCTTCTTAATGCATCAAAATGATCTACTTCCATCTCTGCATTTTCATAAAAATGAAAACTTCTTGCAAAATCAAAATAATCATGAGGCATATATCTTTTTCCTTCATCTATTAGTAATTCAGGATTTGTTGTACTATGCGACATGGTATCACTTTCATACTTAAAATAAGCGCCCCCTTCTCTGTGAATATGTAAACTTACAACAAAGCTTTCATCAAAAGCAGCAGGGCAACAATCCCTAAAAATAATTTTTCCATTTCCAACCATTATTGGATGTTCTCTGCCAAAATCAAGGATTTTTTGAAGAAAATCCAGTTTCCTCCCCTTCAACTCTTTTCTAGCATTTTCTCCATATTCTCCATATTCCCAAGATTCTGCTCCTAAAACATCTAATATTCCATTGATCCACATAACATCTCTTTCTTTAAATGGTTTAGGAAATCTATAAACATGATGCCCATCTCTTTTATGCCACTTAGCATCTAAACCTATTCTGTCTAATGCTCTTTCAAACCTACCAATATCTTCATTTCCAAAATTTCTTTCAGTAAACATGATTTCTAAAAAATAAGTTTTAGAATAATCTTGCACTGGTCTTAAACATCCCTGTGTCATATTAAAACCATAAAAACATAATTTTTAAATTAAATTATACTAAAAAATATGTGTTTTTTATAACTTAACTAACTTATATTTTCTAGTTCCAACACCAATTTTCTCTGCATATTTTAATTGATGTGTACTATCTAACCCATATTCTGCTTTAAATGGGTCTTTTCCAAACTTTTTCTTTACTAAATCAAAGCAAGCCTGGTCTAAAGCAACTGCATCATCACTAGCAAGATACCCAATATCAGGCATAAATGGCTTCATCTTAGAACCCTGGCAATCACATTGTTTTGTAATATCTACAACAAAATTAATATAACTAAGTTTTTTGCCTTTTGTTATTGCATAAAAATATTCAACAAGTCTTTCTTGAAAATCTTGGTATGAACAACCATGCCAAGGGATATTTATCGCATTATAATTACAAGCATTAATGCATTTTGCACACCATGTGCACTTATTAGCATCAATGTTGGCTTTTTTCTGGATACTAATTGCCTTGCTAGGACACACCCCCACACATTTGCCGCAGCTAGTGCACTTATCTTCATTGATATGTAATGGAATTCTTGTATGAATTCTGAGTTTTCCAGGCCTAGAAGCTAATCCAACTGCAAAATTTTTAAGTGCACCGCCAAAACCACTGCCGCCATGACCCTTAAAATGAGCAATTCCTAGTATTGATTTGTATTTGCTTAGGTTTTTACCAACCAAAGCTTCTTTAAAATGTTTTAAATTGATCTTGATTTTCTTAAATTCTTCATTTCCATCAATTATATCAATTGGAGCAAAGTCAAATCCATGCCTTTTTCCCAATTCTTTATGTGTTTTTGCAACACTTCTTTCACTTTTAGACAAAACATTGCCTTCAATCAGTGTAGGACTAGATAATTTATCTGCAAAAAACTTTACTAGCTTGGGTTTTGGATAAGTAACATTGCCTTCTTCACCAAAATGTGTCTTAATAGCTACCTTTCCAACAGTTTTGAACTTCAAAGCATCCCATAATTTACATAGGTCTTTGTCAGATTCAACAAAATAAACCTCTTTCATAGATTATCTAGTAATTTTTACTATAAAAATTCTTTCCTGATCAAATATCAAACTCTTTTCTAATCAAATCTCTGACCGGCTTTATTGATTTTGCATTGAAATAAGTAGATAAAGGCTGATCATAACCTGCTCTAAAAAATTTTAATTCATCATTAGTCATTTCAATATAATATTTACCTCTTAGACCAGGCATTTGTAATATGGCTATTCTAACTTTTTCTGTTCCTTCCTCTAAAGGAAGTATTTTTGGTTGTGTTGAAAATAAAATCTCATGAGTCACCATATCTAAATGAGTCTCTAAATCAATTTTTTCAGCAAAATCTGCAATTGCAGTAATATCTTTTACATCTGTAGAAGTTTCTCTTTCTTTGATTTGTGCTTCAAACTCATGAAAGTCCATTTCAATATCTCAGAATTCGGTCTGAGGTCCTAATCACCTCATGAGATTATACTTTTTACTAGTTTTAAAACCTTTCTTTTGGCATGTAATGGTTCTGAAAATCCTTCTGGTTCTGGTTCATCAACCAATTTTCCAGCCTCAATCTCAACTTTATCTGCTTTTCTCAATCCCTTGATCTGTTTTCTGCTCATAATTGGAAAATGTTTTACCTTGCATAGATGGTTTGGAACAAACCAAACCCCTTCTTCACTTGTCATCCAGTTGAATTTATCTAATTTGCTTAGATCAATTGGATTACTATACTTTCTTAAGGTCTTTTTTCCAGAACTATTTAAAAAATATTCATGAAAATATGACATAACCAATTCTCGAATTGTTCGGTAAACCGGCTCCCTATATCTAAGAACAGCATGATTAGTTTTTGTGATTGCACCCCAGTATCCATGTTTCTTAAATACTGCAAGAACATGATCATAATCGTCGTAAGTTGTTTCTAAATCTACAAGCAACGGTTTAAATCCATGAACCCTTAACATTGCTGCAGCAAGCATTGCACCCTCCATACAATGTGCTTTCCCTGATTTTAACACTTGTCTTGGGCTTTGACAAGTCTCACCCTTTTCCTCAAAATTAGTTTTCAAGCCATTAATGAATTCTTGTATCTTGCTAGGTGTATTGAATTTCTTTATAAGCTTTAATTCTTCATCTGAAAACATTATAAAACTAATAAGAAATACTATAAAAATTTAATCCAGGTGTTTAAACAGCTGTTTAAATTTTAAACACCCAGACAAATGTCGCTTTTCACGACGCTTTATTATTTAGTCCACCTAATACCAGAGTATTGATATTTAGTGGCTATTAATATTAAATCAACTAACCACCAGATTCCTAAGCCACCAAAAGTGATTAACTTAAGAATTCCAGTCCCCACCTTACCCATTATAAACCTATCAACACCCAAATGTCCAAAAACAGCAGACATTACTAAAACAAGAACCCAGTTGACAGGTTTTTCTCTCATCTTAACTTTAGATTTTTTTCATTTAAAAACTTTAAGGACTATCAAAAAGTGGTTCAGTAAGTTTATAAATAGAGGTTCGTTTTAGTATTTATGCAAAAAGAGGATATTTTAAAGAAACTTTCTACTGAATTAAAGCTTTCAGGCAGCAGTGATAAGACAATCAAGATATATTCATACTTCATAAACAAGTTTTTAGATTATCTAAGCACTAGTTCTAAGAAAGTTGATCAGATTGGAGAACAAGATGTCAAAGAATTTCTTGCAGTTTTGATTGATTCCTATAGTAATAAGTCAAGAGCACTAGCCACTTCTTCTTTACGATATTTTTTCAAGAAAATAATCACCAAACCAGAAGTAATGTCTAACATTGAAACACCAAAAAAAGAGCAATATCTTCCAAATGTACTTGCAAAAGAAGAAGTCAAGAGATTAATCAACCAAGCAGAGACAGAAAAATCAGGATTGATTATATCTTTCTTATATTCAACTGGTGTTAGAGTGTCTGAACTTGTGAATTTAAAGATACAAGACCTGGATTTAGAAAATAAAAAAGGAAAAGTTCATGGAAAAGGAAACAAATCAAGACAAATTTTCTTAAGCCAGAGTCTTTGCAATGACTTAACTAGTTACATTGAAAGAAAACAGCCAAAAACCTTTTTATTTTCAACAAAAGAAAAGCCATTAACAACAAGAAACATCCAAAAAATCATAAAAAACACTTCAAGCAAGGCAGGAATCTCAAAAAAAGTTACTCCACATACACTAAGACACAGTTTTGCTACACATTTATTAGAATCTGGTATTGATATTAGAAAAATTCAGGTCTTGCTAGGTCATAGTAGAATAGATACAACCCAGATATACACCCAAGTTTCTGGAAAAGAGCTGGAAAATATAACAAATCCTTTAGATAACCTATAATATGCCTAAGAAAACAAAACTTATTTTTGGAATCTTTGGAATTTTGCTTATGGTTCTTTTGATTTATTCAGTTGTTAATTATGGAATCCTACATAAAACAATAAATGATGAAGTTAATTTCTATATCCAACAATATGGATTAATAGCAGTATTTATTCTTGTTTTTCTTTTAGAAATATCGCCCCAGCCCTTTGTTTCAGGCCTTGTTCCATTAGCTAGTGGAATGGCTTTTGGCATTCCAGATGCTTCTATTTTGGTCATTGCAGTTACTTCTGTAGTTGTTGCAAGTTTTTCAGCTTATGCTTTTGGTTATATTTATGGAGAATATGTTACTTCTAGATTAATAAGTAAGAAAAAATATCATGAATATGTAGAATTAGTTAAAAAACATGGAAATTTTGCTTTAGCAGCAATTGCCTTTACCCCAATACCCTATTTTCCTTCATTAGTGGGCGCCTTTAAAATGGACATTAAAGATTTTTTTATCTTTGGAATATTTTTTAGAATTCTGCATTACTTAGTTTTTGGTTATATTTTGACAGTATTGATATAATTATCTATATGACTTTTGTCTTTTTCTTCTTGCTTTACTATCACCAGGCTTATATGACTCTTTTCTTCTTGTATCTGCAACAAGAAGATTTCTATCATAATTTATAAAACTCTTTTTAAGATCATTTGATTTGCTTGCTTTGACTAAAGCTCTTGCAATTGCAAGTCTTGAAGCTTCAATTTGACTTTCTCTTCCGCCGCTTTTTACAACAACCTCAATATCAAACTTGATATCCCCTAATTTTTCTTTTGCAATTCTTAATGGTTCGTCTATCATTAACTTATGCAGCTTAGGCAATAAATCATATGGTCTTTTATTAACAGTTACCCTACCACTACCTTCATTTATAGTTGCTCTTGCAATGCTTCTTTTTCTTTTGCCTGAAACAGTTATTTTTACCATTTTATTTACCTTTCAATAAGTTTGATAGCTCATTTAAAGTTAAGCCTTTTTGAGGAATTTTTAATTTTTCAATATTAATCTTTTCTTTGCTTTCAAATTCATTTGGAATACCAACATAACACCTGATCCTCTTAAAAGCTTCTTTGCCTCTGCCTTCTTTATGCTTCATCATGCCTCTAATAGATCTTTTCATTAATCTATCTGCAGATGTTGCAAAAATAGGGCCCCTCATCTTGCTTCCTTTTCCTCTTCTTTTTTGAGTAAGCCATTTTTCTAGAATCACTTTTTTATTTCCAATTATGAATACTTTGTCTGAATTAACTACAGCAACCTCTTTTCCTTGCAATGCTTGTTTTGCTGCAAAACTAGCAAGTCTTCCCAAAATTGAATTTTCTCCATCAATTACTATTTTCATCTTAGTATCTTAACTCCTTTAGCATCAGGATTTGATTTAATTTCTTCAAGTATTGTTGAAACTTCTGCTTTGCTTTCTTTTAATTTATCTAAAGCAGAACCTGAATATGAAAATGCTGCTATTTTTAATTTCTTCTTCAATTCGCCTTGCCCTAAGACCTTGCCAGGAATTACAATCTTTTCACTTTCTTTAATTTTTTGCTCTTCTGCAATCTTGCTTATATGATCTAGATTAACAGATATTTTGCTTCTTCTTGGACTAGATAATACAGCTGCTATTTCAAGCCATTTCTTGTTTTTCTTAGCTTCAAGTATTGTCTCAGCTAACTCTGGATTTAGCTTTCTTTTCCATTGCTTAGTTATAAAGGTCTTTGATTTCATATTAATAGTACAGAAGTCCCAATGACTCCTGCTCAGCGCGATTAACTCGCAGGTTAATTTTCCAAGATTTTGAGTATTTATAAACCTATCTAGTAAAATATATAAGTCTTGGATTAAGTCTTTTTTTATGGATAAAAAAGATCTGAAAACCTATCAAGAACTTTGCAAGCTTACAGCACAAAAATTTGACACACCAGAACACGAGATCTTGACATGGGGTTTAGGAATTGCAGGCGAAGCAGGAGATGTTGCGAGCTGCATCAAAAAAACAGTTGCTCATAAAAATGATCAAAAAGCAGGTATAAAAGAGAATATAGGTGATTCTTTATGGTATGCTGCAATGATATGCAATTTCTTTGGATGGGACATGCAGGAAATCCTTCATGAGAACATAGAGAAACTTCAAAAAAGATATCCTCAAGGTTTTACAATAAAAGACGCAAGAAGAAATGGCACTATGATCGATTGGAATAAATAATAAACCAATGGATTATTTTATATTATTTGAAAACCCACCAAGATAGCAAGGATAACCAACCCTATGATTGTAATTATTTCTTTATATTTGATCTTATTGACTAATTTAGAAAAATTAAAGATTATTATAAATTCAAATAAAGCAGCAAGAATTATCCCAGAAGCAATGATTAATTGATGCGATAAACTTTTTAACAACAAAGATGAATAAACAACAGCATCATCAATCCCTGTAGCAAAAAAAGTTATATATCCCAAGGTAAACAGCTCAATTATCCTTATTTTTCCTTTCGCTTCTTTTTCCTTTCTTTTCAAATACCTTTCTTTCTTTCTGTATACAAACCTGTCTAAATAGATATAAAGGGCAATCAGAAAAAGAAGCCCTGCAGCAATCAAATTCTTATAAGGAAATATTGCAAGAAAATCAGCAAAAAGTATGGCAATTAATATTAATGTCAAAATAGAAAAAAACATTCCAATCAGAAACACTATTTTTCCCAGTCTTTTTTTAGTTATTGATGCTATTATTGGAGTATGAGTTAGAGTATCATCTAAACCAGTTATTATTTTAGCAATAAACCCCTCCAATATTAATAAAGCCCCCCCCATGATTATTCTATTATTTTCAAACTTAAATAACTTTCTTAATTATGCGGGGAGAAAGATTCGAACTCTCGTAGGCACTAAGCCACAAGGACCTTAACCTTGCCCGTTTGACCGCTCCGGCATCCCCGCCTATAAACTAGGATGTCTGATGGCCTTTAAAAATTTACTTGACTTCTTTTAAATTGTCTTTCAAAGCAGCAATAGCCTCAAGAAATATTTCTTTTGCAGACATTTGCCCCCAAGATTCAACACAGAACAAAAGCTCTTTTCCAGGAACTATTGAAAAGTCTGATTTTTTCTCTGAATCATAAAAGTCGCATGCATATTTATCTACGAATTTTACTTCATTGCCCTCAAATTTCAGGATTCCTGCAGGATATCTTTTGATAACCTCAGGATTTTTCTTATTTCCTTCAATTTCTGGAACATGCCTGTAATAAATAAGCCCAGGAGCATACTTTGTATGCTTTGTTCCTTGTCCTAATCTAGCAAATGCAACTAACTCAAGCTCTTGCTTGTCATCAAGATAAGCAATAGGAATATCAGGATAAACTGGTTTGGCACTTCCTTTTAATTCTTTAGCAAATATATAACCAGGACCCTTTGCACTTAATTTCAATTGAATAGTGCATTTACTGCATCCCTTGCCTGAACATTTGCATTCTTCCTCCATTTTCAATTTTTCAATATGCAATGGCAATAAACCAAGCCTTAATGCTAATACTTCATCATAAATAACAGAATCATTTTTATAGAACTCAACTTCATCTACTGCTAATACAGGTATTTCTAAAGCACTTCTTCTTATTGCATTAGCCATGCTTTCAGACATCTCTGATGCAAATGCAAATTCTTCTTTTGTATTCTTTATAACTTTCATTTTATACTCTTCTTCCTCTTTTTCCTCCTTTTTTCTTAGGTCCGCCTCTTGGCACACATGATACATCTATAATATTCAGTATTTTTATACCTTCTTTTCCAATAGCTTTTACTGCAGAATGCGCTCCAGGACCAACCCCAATGCTTCCTGTCTTTGATTTAATCCTTACATATAAAGATGTAAATCCAGCATCTTTTGCTTGTTCAATTGCTTTTTTCGCAACAAACATAGCAATTGTAGGATTTGCTTTTAATCTAGCATGCTTTGTAACTTGTCCTCCTGAAACTCTAGCTACAGATCTTCCAGCCATATCTGTTATATGGACAATTGTGTTGTTTCCACTTGTGTAAATATGTGCAATTCCAGCAATGTCTTTTCCTTCTTTAACCATTTTTTACTTCCTCCACTTTCTCAGCTGCTGGTTCAGCAGGCTTTACTATTGGTTCTTTAGGTGCTGTATCTTCTTTTTTTACTTTTGCAGCTTTGATAACCTCAATCTTATTTTCTTCGTCGACATGAACCATATATCCCGGAACATTAACAATTCTTTTGTCTATTGCAATATGTTTGTGTCCAATCATCTGTCTAGCTCCTTTGACTGTTTGTGCAAGACCTTTTTTAAACACAATAGTCTGTAATCTTCTTTCAAGCCAATTTTCTTTAGACAAAGCAAGAACATCAGCAATGTTCTCGACCTTAAATCCTTGTTTTTTTAGCTTGTCTAGCAGCTTGTTCTGTTTTTCTATATCTGCAGTAATCAAGTTTTTAGCCATCCCCCTTATTCTATCAATAGCAGAACTTGCTTTCCAGATCTCTTTCTTGTTTTTTAATCCATATTTTTTAATAATATCTTTTTCCTCATCAATCCTCACTTTATCAAACGGTTTTTTAGGTCTGCTGTATTTGCTTCTTTTCTTTAACCATGACATTTTATTTCTTCTTCTTTGCAACCCCTAATGCTTTATTTTCCCTGAAGTGAGCCTTAGTCCTTTGGCCCCTTACAGGTTGTCCAGCAGAATGTCTTAATCCTCTGAAACATTTTATTTTCTTTAACCTCTTAATATCAAATTCTGTCCTTAATCTAAGATCAGAACCAGTAATATGCTTGTTCTCTCCACTTTCAAGATCTTTTCTTCTGTTCAGCATAAAATCAGGAAGTTCTGGTTTTTGTATAAACTTAGCAATTTTATCTATTTCTTCTTTGCTGAGTTTTCCAACTTTCTTGTCTTTGTCTAATTTCAAAACATTGCAAATACCGTTGGCAAAAGCCCACGATACCCCCTTTATTCTTGTAAGTCCTGCTAATAATGTTTTACTTCCAGGTATGTCTGTTGCTAAGATTCTTATCAACATTTCTTCTTCTTTCTTTTCTTCTGGTTTTCCTGGTTTCATTTTGCAAATAAATGGTGTCTTTCGTTTTCTGTTACTTCCTGCCAGATCCTTTTTTCAATCGCTTTTTTAGGATCAGGGATATTTGGAATCCTTATCTTGATATCCTCGAAATTTGCAAAGGGTTTTTTATCTCTCTCTGCAAGGATATCTCTCATATGTTTTTTTCCAAATCCTGGAAGCAACTCAAGTTGATGCAATCTTGTGTTTATTGCATCTGCCTTGTTGAAAAATTCAACAAAGTCCTTTTCCCTTTCTGTGACAACGGACTTTATAAACTCTTCTAATTGCCGCTTAGCGCTTTCTGTCAGCTTATCCTTGGGAAGTCTCCCCAAAATGTAATAGATTTTATCTCTTTTGCCTTGTCCAATATAGACTTTTTCATTCGTTTCCAGGGCCATTCCACGTCTTGGTACAAGATGTAAAAGAGTAAGATTTTTGAGTCCAATAGCCTGGGCTACAGGAGTCGTTTTCCCTTCCACTGGATATCCATATGGGAGGTAATCTAAGACAATCGCGTATTCTTCTTTTTCCATTTTCTTTACCTGTGTTTTTCAACAACCTCAAGGATTTTTTTGATTTCGTCTTCATCTAATCCTGCTTCACTAAATATTTTATTAATATCAGATGCGTCTTCTGGTAAAAGGTCAATTACTTTGACTATGTTCTCTGGTTTCATCTTTATTAACCCAAGACTTTCTAATTCTTGCTTCATTTTTTCTGCAGTTTCAGGCTTCATTTTGATAAATCCTTTTATGAACTTTTCAAGTTCAGGATTATCTTCTTTAGCCATTTTCTTGACTTCAGACATGCTTACTGCATCTTGTTTTATTATCATTTTTTCTCCTTATTTCAGTTTTTTTAGATGGATTGGTTTGATTATAAATCTTTTCTTTGCATTAAGATCATTCACTTGGACTATGTAAGCCCTGCCCCTTTTGCCTTCAATTACTCCTGTTCGGCCCCCCATTCTTCTTGGAAATGAGGCCTTACCTTTGCTAGACACGTCTCTGCATAAGCAAACCCTGTCCCCAATCTCTAGCTTTTGGAACATTCTGCTAAGGTTTCTTTTTCCCTTTTCCCTTACTGATTTTTTTTGTTTTTTCATTTTATTTCTTTAGGCAATCTTCTCATATGCTCTATTTCTCTAATCATTTTTTCAAACACCTTACTAAGTGCTGTATACAGATTATAGTCTGTACATTTTGATGTCAGGATTTTTCCTTTGATTATTATGTCTCCTTCGACTTCATGTAAAAAAGCTTTTCCATGTTTAGATTTTTTCAACCTAAGCTTGATATCTTCGTAATCACTTAGTCGATCTTCGATCTTTCTCAGGTATCTTTCTATCAGTTCATTTACTTTTTCCCGCTCTGAAAATTCAAGTTTAAACCCTGAAAATGATATTTTTTTGTCGAGCATTTTTACACTTAAAAGTAGTATTTTTTGTTTTAAAAGCTTTCTGGTTGACCTAAATCTCCTTGATAAAGGTCCCCCTTTGCTCTTGCTTTTTCCATGTTTTTGACAATAGCTTCAAACATCTTTTCTCCAAAAACACCCACACCGCATGTTTGACAAAAATCAACAACTTGTCCGTCGGGAATCTCTGCCCTACAATAGATGCATTTCTTCATTCTAAATTTAATTAATTGTGCTTTTTAAATCTTTATTTATTTTTTGCTTCGAAAGATTTAAATAACATGTTAAAGAGGCTATAATAACATGATAATTCCTATTAGGTGCTGGTCATGCGGCAAACCAATTGCTCACTTATATGCAGAATATAAGAAAAGAGTAGCTTCTGGCGAAGAACAAGGCAAAGTCCTAGATAGTCTCGGTTTAAAGAGATACTGCTGCAGAGCAATGTTTTTAGGACAAGCAGATTTAATAGAAGAAGTAAGTAAATTCAAGAAATCCTAATCTTCTAATTTCCATCTATTTTTAGTACTGCAAATATTACAGGTTACTGTCTTAATACCTTTGTTTATTCTTACCTTACAAGTTAATAAAGGTATTAAAGGACTATAACAATTTTTGCAAAATCTCTTCCTTAAATCTCCAAGTTTATAATTGATTGACATCCCTAGCTTCTTTATTTTCTTAACTTCTTTAGGATGCTTATTTACAATATCTTGAAAAAATTCTTCAATCCTCTCTTTAATTTCTTTTTTGTTCATGAAAATAAGTAAGACAGCTTTATGGGTTCGCTCCTCATGGGAACTACAACCATAAACGTAAAAGGCTTAACTTCTAGGTTCGGAATGGTACTAGGTGTTACCCAAATACTATGGCCGTCTCAAAAACCACTAGGTCCTGATATTTTTAAAGCTTTCCATCTCAGAAAAATAACAGTATTTCTTACTTTACAACCTCTAATTCATAAGAGATTCCGTCGAAACCAAAGAACTGAAACCTTTCCATGAATCTTTGCCAAGTCCTGCTAAAATTGAACATCCAATCAATAGGTATCTTTGTTAAAAATCCAAATTTGACAAGTTTTGGATAGAAAAAATGAAGCTTAATCTTGTTTATTTTAAATCTTGCTTTATTGTATTTTTCTCCATTAAAACATTCTTTGTCTCCCATGCAGCCAAATGTATCAACTCCAAAAAAACATCGATGATCAAGATGCTGGCAAGCCCAAACAGATGTAAAATGATTAGTGAGTATCCTGATTTTAGCTCCTTTTTTACATACTCTCCAGCATTCTTCAAAGAACTGAAATATCTTGTCTTTTGAAATATGTTCAACAGTGCCTTCTGTAAATATTTCTTCAACAGAATTATCTTTAAATGGAAACCTTTTTTCTAAATCACAATATAAGTCTGCCTTGATATTTTTATTAAAGTCTATGTTGATATATCCTTTTTTATAGTCTTTTCCACAGCCCAAATGCAATTTTTTCAATTTCATTCTGCTATTTGTATTGCTCATTTTTAATTTTCTCCATATATAGCATTATTTCTATGATATCCCAAAATCCCTTTATTTTATAAGTATTTGCATAAGATAAAATTTAACAATGTATTTATAAACAAATACCTCTCATTAATTTTAAGCGGGAGTGCCGGAGTGGTCAAACGGGTTGCGCTCAAGACGCAATGGGTCAGTCCCTGCAAAGGTTCGAATCCTTTCTCCCGCATATGAAAATGAAAAGAAAAACAGTAAGACAACAAATAAAGAAAAGAGCAAGAAAAACTCTTACTTCAAAACTCTCAGGAGATAAGAAGAGTTATGTAGTTGACACTTCAGCAATTGTCAATAAATTTCTTCCTGATTTAATAAAAAAAGGAATATCTGGAAAATTGATAATTCCAAATGCAGTTATGGCTGAACTTGAGAATCTAGCTAACAAGGGAAAAGAAGAAGGATTTCTTGGTTTAGAAGAAGTTGCTAAACTACATAGAATAAAGAAGAGATTCAAGATCTATTTTTATGGCCTTAGACCAAGTGAACACCAAATAAAGTTTGCTAAATCAGGAGAAATAGACGCTTTGATCAGAGGAATTGCAAGAAAGACAAATTCTACTTTGATTACATCTGATCTAGTTCAAGCAAAATCAGCTCAAGCCTATAATTTGCCTGTAATCTATTTAAAACGCAAGATAGTTTCAAAGAAAAGAAAGTTTTTGTTCTGGAAATATTAACTTTTTAAACTTTTAATCCTAGTAATTTTTAAGCTCCTGTAGCTCAGCCTGGATAGAGCGACTGCCTCCTAAGTAGTAGGTCGGGGGTTCAAATCCTCCCAGGAGCATTTATTAAACTTTAAAAACTACTCATATTTAGTTGTATTAAGCGCTGGTAGTATAGTGGTTAGTATTACTGGCTTCCAAATTTAATTGAAGTTACCAGTAGACCCGGGTTCGAGTCCCGGCCGGCGCATCCAAAAAGCAAAATGTCAAAAGCAAAATTTTCACTAATGCCAAGAAATCCATGGTATGATAAATGGTATAAGATACTCTTTATTGTTCCATTAACATTAACAATATTTGCAATTGTCTATCTCGGAATGTTCTTTTCAAATACAGGAGATTTTATGTATAAAGATACAACTCTTGCAGGAGGAACAACCATTACATTGCACGGAGATATTTCTCAAGACCAGATTAATGAGTTGCAAACTAATTTCCCAGATTTAATAGTAAGAAAACTTGCAGATGTAAGATCAGGAAAACCAATTGCTTCTATTATAGAAACAGCTGTTTCTCCCGAAGAACTTCAACCAGAATTAGAAAGTGTTCTTGGTTATAATTTAACTGATGATAACTCCAGTGTAGAGTTTTCAGGACCAACTCTTGGCCAAGGATTTTACAAACAATTAATCATCGCCCTAATCATCGCCTTTATTTTAATGTCAATTGTTATCTTTTTCCTTTTTAGAACAATTGTTCCCAGTCTAGCAATCATATTTGCTGCTTTTTCAGACATATTGATTCCTCTTTCAATTGTCAATTACTTTGGTATTAAGCTGTCTGCAGCAGGTATCTCTGCATTTTTAATGTTAATTGGTTATGCAGTAGACACAAATATTCTATTAACAACAAGAGCAATAAGAAATAGAGAGAATACATTAAATGAAAGAATTTTCAGAGCATTTAAGACAGGTATTTTTATGACAGGGACTGCAATCCTGGCAGTATTGCCAGCATTCTTTTTAATTACTGGTTTGCCAGATTCTTTTAAACAAATATTTTTCATATTAATCCTTGGTTTGGTTGCAGACCTTTCAAATACATGGTTGATGAATGCAGGCATAATTAAATTATATGCAACAAAAAAAGAAATCAGATGAGAATAAAACTAGGGTTCAGGGTATGGATATTGATTATTGCATTGTTTCTAGCCTTGCTTATGGTCTCACCAAGATTAGATTCAGGAGTAATGATTACTTCAATAGAACAAAATTCTAGTGCTTATGAAGAAGGGTTAAGACAAGGAATGAGAATAAAGTCTGTAAATGGAATGCAAATAAAAGAACTTGAAGATTATTCAGATGCAATACATAGTATTTTTCCAGTTGAAAACAAGACAAAACTAATTATTAATACAGATAAACGAGAATTTATTCTTTACACAGACGAATCTCCAAGAATGAGTGTAGGAAAGATTCCAAGAACAAGAATCAAAACAGGTCTTGATTTGCAAGGAGGTTCAAGAGCATTAGTAAAACCAGAAGTAGATCTTTCATTAGGAGAAATACAGGACTTAATTGCAGTAACAAGCAATAGATTAAATGTTTTTGGCATCAGTGATGTTACAGTAAGACCTGTAACAGACCTTTCTGGAAATAATTTCATGCTAGTAGAAGTTGCAGGAGCAACCACTGCAGATCTAAAAGAGTTAGTAGCTAAGCAAGGAAAATTTGAAGCAAAGATTGGCAATGATACGGTTTTTATTGGAGGAGAAAAAGATATTACAGATGTTTGCAGGACAAATGCAGAATGTTCAAGAATAGAAGGTTGTTATGAAACCGGCAACGGCGGTTATTTCTGTAGATTTAGTTTTACAGTTTATTTAAGTGAGACAGCAGCAGAACGACATGCCGAAATCACAAGAACATTGGGAGTTAACACTACAGAACAAGGAAGATATCTTGAGAAAAATCTAGATTTATATTTAGATGATAATTTAGTGGATACTTTATTGATAAGTGAAAATTTGAAAGGCAGAGTGACCACTCAAATTTCAATCTCAGGTTCAGATACAGGAGCAACCAGAGAAGAAGCATTAGAAAACACAAAAGAAAGCATGCACAAACTGCAGACTATTTTGATTACAGGAAGCCTTCCATATAAACTTGAAATAGTAAAACTAGACAGCATCTCTCCAATACTTGGAAAAGAATTCACAAAGAACTTGATAAGTCTTGCGCTTGTTGTATTTATCTTAATATCAGTCATTTTATTTGTAAGATATAGAAAAATAAAGATTACTTTGTCTGTGATTCTCACTATGTTTTCTGAAGCATTCATCACACTTGGAATAGCGGCACTAATAAGGTGGAATCTTGATGCTCCAAGCATTGCAGGAATCATAGCAGGAATGGGAACTGGTGTAAACGATCAGATTGTTATTCTTGATGAATCTATTTCAAGCACAAGTATTAGTATAAGAGAAAGAATCAAGCGTGCTTTGTTCATTATATTAGGAGCTTTCTTTACAACCGTTATGGCAATGATACCTTTATTCTGGGCAGGAGCAGGATTATTAAGAGGTTTTGCACTAACAACAATCATTGGAATCAGCGTAGGAATCTTGATAACAAGACCGGCATTTGCAGAAATAATCAGGAAGATGCAAGAATAGATTATGATTTGGTTTCTAAATAATTTTTATACCATTTAATACACTTAGTTACTCCGTCTTCTAAAGAAATTTTTGGATTATATCCTAGTTTTTTAATTTCAGAAATATCAACGTTAACTTTTTGCGGCTGTGCTACTTCTGCATCTAATACTTTAATCTGACTATTGCTGCCTGTTTTTTTAATTATCATTTCAGCAAGCTTTTTAATATTGAATTCTTCGCCCCCACTAATATTAAATTCCTTATTATCTTGGTCTATAGCAAGCATGATTCCATCAATAAAATCATCAACATAAGTAAAATCAAGTGTTTTTGTTTCAGGATTGCCGTAAATCTCAAGATCTTTTCCAGCCAAAGCATTTACAATAAAAATATGCATAAGTCTTTTTGTTTCATCCCAAAAAGGACCATAGACAGTAGAGGGTCTAATAATAACATATTTGATTCCATAACAGTCAAAATAACCTTTGCAAAGCTCTTCACCATATATCTTGCTTGCAGTATATGGGTTCTTTTCCTTGCTTAAGATTCTTGAACTTGAAAAATTAATTATTTTAGGAATATTATTTTTCCTGCAAAATTCTAATGCTTCAAATGTCCCATCAGAATTATTTTTATGAGGCAGCTCTGGATTTTTTATGCCGGCATTTATCTTGCAATGAGCAGCACAATGAATAAACAGATCAGCTTTTTCATTTAATTCTAACTCTTTTATTGAATTAATATCAAAATCATCTCTAATATCAATTGTCTTTATTATTTTATGCCCTTCTTTTTCTAATCTAGTTTTCAAATAATGACCAATAAGGCCTTTATGCCCGCTAAACACGATATTCATATTAATTAAATTTATATACGCTTTTTATAGTTTATTAGTATAAAATGCTATTAAAAATACTTGGCTTTATTGATATTTTGCTTGCAATATTATTATTTGTTAATCCTTTTGTTAAAATCAATACTGCTGTGCTTTTCTTGATTGCAGCTTTTCTTTTTGCTAAAGGGCTTTTCTTTATTTTTACTGGTGGAGGCCTTGGAGCAGATTCAATTGGTAATTTTGTTGATATATTTGTAGCAGGATTGTTTTATATTTCAATTTCATTCAGTGTTCCAAAAGTTTTATTAGGACTATTTGCACTTTTAATGATACAAAAAGGAGTAGTGAGTTTAGCTTGTTAAAATGCTGCCGCACCGTCATATCGTTTATGGTTTTCTTGCTGCTTTAGCATTGTATTTAATTTTTCCTGCTATAGGATTATTAGAATTTAGTCTAATTTTCTTGGCATCTTTTTTAGTTGATGTAGATCACTATATGTCTTATGTTTGGAAAACAGGAAACCCCTCACTTCCTAAAGCTTATCGCTATTTGGTAAAAAAAAGACAAGATTTTATCAATTTATCTTTTAAGCAGAGAAAACAATATCTTAAGGCATACAAAAGAAATATTTTTATTTTTCATGGTATGGAGTTTATTTTATTCTTAATTATTTTATCTTTATTTTACCCCCTTATCTTCTGGGTGATAATAGGGGTTACAATTCATCTGTTGATTGATTTTCATGAATTGATGGGTTTGAAAATAAATCTTTTAAGTAAAATGTCACAAATTTATGTTTATTTTGATAATAAGGGAAAAAAATATGAAGCAATCTAAGAAAAATTAACCTCTAGACCACCTATGTCCTGCGCTTTGTTCTAGCCTTCTTGCATTGTGTTCTCTAGTGTTTACTTCTTCATTAGCTCTGTCTCTAATTTCAACTAATCTTTCTGGAGGGATTGTTGTGTTTTGCATTACAGGTCTTTTCCAATTCATTATATCTGTATCAAAATCTCTATCTAGATATCCTTGACTTACGGCAGTTTCAAATAATTTAGAACCAGGAAAAGGAATTGGAATAAAAAATGTGACATAAGGTGCTCCAGCATCCATTAATCTTCTTGCCATAACAATACTCTGTTCTACTTCTTCTTCTGTTTCATCAGGAAATCCAACCATCATGTTTACCGGAGCTTTTATTCCTAATCCACTCATCTCCTTCATTAAACCTAATAGGTCTAATTTATCTAAATTTACTTTGCAAGTTGCATATTTATTCAAGATTCTTTGTGATCCAGATTCTACAGGAAAAACAATCTGATTGAATTCAGCATCTCTTAAAATATCTAAAAATTCTTTGTCTATAACATAACCAGAAGGAGTTTTAGCAAAATAATCAATTAAATTAACACCATTGACATTTGTGATACTAATTCCATCATTTTTGATAAGTTCAAGAATTTCTTTTGCCCTTCTTCGTAAAGCAAACAAACTATCATCTTCAAAAAATAATCTTCCAACCCCCAGAGATTTTAATTTTTCTACTTCACTCAACACTCTTTCTAAAGAATGAAATCTTATTCTTCCAATCGGACCAGTTAAACTATTTCCTCTCTCTGTTGAAATATGACAATAATCACATCTAAATTTACATCCTCTTGAAGTCATAATTGGTGCATACCTTGGATCTTTTCTTTCTGTTACATCTACTCCATGGGGTGATGCAATTTGTTCATATTTTGCAAAAGGCAATTTTTCCCATGCAGGCATTAATAAATTATCTAATGTTTTAGGAAAACAACTTTGATCTACAGGATTTACTATTATTTCTCCCTTTCTGTTAAAAGCCATTCCAGGAATTTCTTTTACTCCTTCCAACACCAGTCTTGGAAAAATTAATTCACCTTCTGACAAACAAACCCCATCAAAATAACCTGCTGCAAGAAATCTTTCTTTAAGAGCCCTAGCATTAATCCCTCCTGCATAAATTTTTATTGAAGGATCAGCTTTTTTTATTGCTCTAGCAGTTTCAAAAACCATTCTTGTTTGTGGCGTAAGATTAGAACTAATCCCCACTACATTATATTTTTCTCTTATTACATGGTTTGCAATATCTTCAAAATCCATCCCGATTCTTATCAACCCATTTTCTTGTCGTACTAGGTGATAAAAAGTGTCTTGTAGTGATTGACTAGAAGTTCCAACACTAGCATCCAAAACATCTGTTGGGATCCCTTTTGCTTCAAGTGCAGAAGCAAGATAAAGCAGTCCTAAAGATCCATCAGGTCTGGGAGTTTCTATATCCATTAATTGATTTGGAGGATAAATAAGAAGTACTTTGTTTTTTTCTATCATTTTAATTTTACCATTCAAGCATGCCTGCAACTCTTTCTGCTACATTAACACAGGTCAAAACTTTTCCCCCAAATATTGAAAACATATTATCTCCATAATTCGTTATTTCAGAAGGCCTTTCATCGGTATCATCCACACCAGACTTAACAACCCTAGTCACATATAAAGAACCTATAATTCTTGCATTATTTAGAACAGGAAAATCTTCAATCCCTCTTACTAATATTTCATCCCTATTTGATCTTTGATTTCCAGAAGTCATAACCACAGGATCAATATCATCTCCAACTTTTCTTTCTAATACCGAAGCATCAACGTGACCTAATGTAAATGTTCCTTTTTCCCCTCTTGGAAGTACAGAACTAAATTCGCCATCCATTATTGTCAAACCTATTTTTTCTTGATTAGGAACAAATAACTCTAAAAGCTCAACTAATTCATACTGCAATTTTTTCCTGGGAAATCCAAACCATTTATTGAAACTATTAAAGTTTGAATAAGTTGCATTCACCAATCCATCAAATCTATCTTGAAAAGTTTCACCAGCACACTCGCTTGTTACTAATCTTTCTGCTCTTATCTTTTCCCCACCTACGACTTTATGATTTAATTTTAAAGTAATTGGAAGACCTTTCATATTTCGTAAAATAATTCCTTTTAAGATATCAGGGTCATAAACTCTTTCAGGAGTTTTAATACAAATAGCAACCTTATCTCTGTTCATAAGATCATCACCAGGCCATGTTACTTCATAAGGTAGGTTCATTCTGTCACAAAATGCTATAAAATCATCTGGCGTTGTCTTAGATCCTTCTTTTGCAACACCATAATAATCTGGAAAATATCCCGAAACACTTTCTCCAAAAACATTTTCAAATCTAGTACGCGCAAATTTTATTTCTTCAACAGTCTCATTGCTTCGAGGATAATGAAACCCATAATGATGTCTTAAATGGTTTACCGTTGATGCACCTGTAAAAAGATTATTTTCTCTTTCAAAAACAGTAACTCTATGCCCGCTTTTTGCTAGTTCTAAAGCAGTACAACATCCAAAAACCCCTCCTCCAATTATTCCAACTTTCATTATGTAATTATTTTAAAATGATAACTTTATAAAGATTATTATAATTAAAAATCTCATGAAAGCAATAATTCTGGCTGCTGGAAAAGGAGAAAGAATGCTTCCTTTAACAAGAGATACTCCAAAACCAATGCTTCCTATTAATGGAAAACCTGTTTTAGAATATTTAGTTAGACTATGTAAGAAACATGGTGTTCGAGACTTAGCAATCAATACTTCTTACTTTCCAGCAAATATAATAGAATCCTTTCAAAATGGCCTAGAACTAGGAGTAAACATTAGATATTCTTTTGAAAAAACATTATTAGGCACAGCAGGAGCATTAAATAGTTTTAGAAATTTTTTTACAGAACCTTTTTTTGTTATTTATGGAGACAATATTACTGATCTAGACTTAACAAAAATGACTGAAACCCATAGAAAAAACAATGCTCAAGCTACATTATATTTGTATAGAGAACCAATGGTAGATGAAGAAACAGGCCCTGGTTGTGTAGTTATCTCAGATACTGGAAAAATTGAACAGATTGTAGAAAAACCAGATGAAATTGAAAGAAAAAGATTAACTCAGATTCCAGCTAATAGAAGATTGTTTAATGCAGGAGTTTATTTTTTACAACCAGAAGTTTTAGATTTAATCCCTAGAAAAGGCCACTCAGATTTTGCAGCAGATATTTTACCTAGGATTGTAAGACAAGGTCGTGCTTATGCTTTTCAGCAAGATTGTTATTTTAAAGAAATTGGCCAAATTCAAAGATATGAGCAAGCAAAACAAGATATTGAATCTGGAAGAATTTCATTAAACATTTAATAATTTCTGATTATTTGGTCTTGCATTTGTACATTATTTAAGATTTCCTCTCCACTTATAAGTGCTTTTCCAATTCTTTTGACAGCATTTACAAAACTGCGAACAGAGTCTGTTAATGGATCTTCTAAAGCAATCTTAGCACCATCAAAGACAATGCTTTGAGTATAACCTTCTTCAATTATTCTTTCATATTTCTGACCATTTATTTCAAAAAACACACTCCTAGGACGCGAAGGCTTATGTCTAAGTTCATATTTTACTTCACAGTCTTCTCTTTCTCCAACATAATTAAATCTTACAACAAGATAGTCTTCTTCTTTCATTGGAAATTCAATATTTCTTGCTTTTCCAGGACCCACCATTCTAATTACCATACTGTTTGTATGTGGCAAATGATCTAAAAGCATATTTTTCCCTTTTACTCCTGGTTCCATATATACAGAAAATCTTTTGACATCTGTTCTCATTACCCTCCCTAATTGATCTAAAACTGAAGCCCATTGAGTATTAACTGTTAGAACTCTTCCTTTTTCTTTTGCTTTTTCAACCAATGCTTTTGAAATATTATAATTTTGATCCCAACTACTAAAAACAAAAGGTTTTTCACAAAGGACATGCAGCCCATAATCCAAACATCTTGTTATATGTTGTTCGTGTAAGCCAGGAGGAGTGCAGATACTTACAGCATCAATAGAATCTTTCACTAATTCTCCTAAATCATAATGTGGTTTGGCTTCAATACCAAATTTTTCTTTTATCATTTTTGCAGTTCTTATTGAACTTTCTTTAGAACTGCCCAAAATACCTACAACCTCACATTCCAAATTAAAAAATTCTCTTGCATGGAATTTACCGATTCCACCTGCACCCAAAACCCCCACTCTTAATTTCATATTAAATTAGTATTACTCAACGATAACTAATTCCTTTATAAAGTTTTCTCCAAAAACTTTATAAACTCTTTTTTACAAAAACTTATATGATTGTTGTAAGGGCGCCTTTAAGGCTGTCTATTGGAGGTGGAGGAACTGATTTGCCTTTTTACTCATCAAAATTTGGCGGTTCTTTAGTTTCAGCTGCTATTAACAAATACAATTATATTATTGTTGAAAAAAGAGATTTTTATGATGAATATCTTATAAGATATTCAAAAACAGAGATTGTTAAAGATGTAAAAGACATTAAACATACAAGAATTAAAGCTGCTCTTGAATATCTTGGAATTAATGAACCATTAGAAATAACTGCAATTGCAGATGTTCCTGCTGGAACAGGCCTAGGCAACTCTAGCACTTTTCTTGTAGCTTTGTTAAAAGCACTGCATACTTATAAAAGAGAAGATGTTTCTGCAAAAAAACTTGCAGAAGAAGCAGCTGAGATTGAAATGAAAATCTTAAATGAACCAATTGGAAAACAAGACCAATATTTGGCTGCTTTTGGAGGTTTATTAAATCTTGAAATAGATAATGCCGGTGAGGTTATTGCTAGCCCTATTGATATTTCTTATTCAACACTTGAAGAACTAGAATCAAATACTTTATTATTTAGTACAGGAGTAAAAAGAGCTGCAGTTGAAGTGATCCAAGATCAAAAGAAAAATGCAGAATCTGATGAAGAAAAAATGAAACAAATGCACATTATAAAAGATATTGGGTTACAAATAAAACAAGCATTGCAAGAAGGAGATACTCTCAAATTTGGAAAATGGTTAAATGTGCATTGGGAGACAAAAAAACAATTTTCTAAAAAGATGAGTAATTCTGATATAGATAGATATTATGAAATAGCATTAAAAAATGGAGCCCTTGGCGGCAAGGTTGTTGGAGCCGGAGGTGGCGGATTTTTGCTTTTGTATTGCGGAGAAAATAAAAAAAGACTAAGAGAAGCAATGGAAAAAGAAGGATTAAAAGAATTACCATTTAGATTTGATACTGAAGGATGTAAAATTATTTATGAGGGAAGATGAACAAAGAATATATTGGAAGATATTTGAAAGAAACAGAAGAAATAGCAAGAAATGTAAATCAAGAAGACATAAACAAATTTATTGAAATCTTGTTTGATGCATGGAAAAATGGAAAAAAAGTTATTACCATGGGAAATGGTGGAAGCTCAGGAACAGCATCTCATTTTGCAGCCGACTTGCTTAAAACAATTGCAAATGATAGTTCTATGAAAGATATTAGTGCAACAAAAGGATTAAAATCAATTTGTTTAAATGATAACTCTTCTGTTTTAACAGCATGGATTAATGATTCTGGCTGGGATAAAGCATACAGCGGTTTACTGCATACAATGTTGGATGAAGGAGATGTTATTCTGCTTGTATCTGTTCATGGCGGATCAGGATGGTCAGGAAATCTTGTTAGTGCAATGAACACTGCAAAAGAAAGAAATGCAAAGATTTTGGGTCTTGCAGGGTTTGATGGTGGAAAAATGAAAGAAATGTGTGACTGCTGCATTGTTGTTCCAAAAGATTCTACCCCCCATACAGAAGGATTTCATTGTGTATTACAGCACATGGTTGTTGATAGATTAAGAGAGTTAGTTTCTGAATATGTTAAAGGAGGATCACAATGAAATTTTTTGCAGATACAGCCTGTCAAGAAGATATTGATTATTGTTTTGCTCAAGGAGTTAATGATGGAATTACTACTAATCCAAAGATTATGGAATCAACAGGAGATCTTTCAATAGGCTTTGAAGAAGCATGCAAAGCAATTTTACAAAGATACCCTAATGTTCCGGTTAGTTTAGAAACAGATTTACGTGGAATTGATGTTATAAAATTACGTCGCACCAGTCCAACACAAGTTAGAAATGTTTTATTAGAACAAGCATCTATGTTATCTGATTGGGCAGAGAATGTTGTTGTTAAAATCCCGGTTTGTGATGGAGGACTTTTAGCTGCCAATTATTTAGCAAAAAAAGGAATTAAAACAAACATTACTGCATGTATGACTCCTTATCAAGCATTATTAGCTGCTGATTATGGGATAGGATATGTCAGTTTATTTGCAAATAGAATGCTTGATTCTCATTTATTAGAGCTATCAGGACATCCTTTATCAGAAATATCTGAAAATCCAAATTGGAAAGATATTGTAAAAGCTGCAAAACCAGAATTTTTCGAACAAGCATGGACCAGAACATTAGCTCAGATTTCTTATGTTGCAAAGAACTTGGATACTTCAAGATCACAATTAATTGTTGGAAGTATAAGGGATCCGCAGGATATTACTAGACTTGTAAAAGCAGAACCACAAGTAATTACAATCCCAACTAAGATAGTTAAAGGACTAGAAAATATTCCTGGATTAAAAGATACGAAAAGGTCTTTTGAATCAAATGGGGTAGATCAAGGACATTCTTTATATCATCCAATGACAGAATATACTTTAATAGAATTTGAAAAAGCAGCTGATTCTTACAGAAATTAAAAATGAAAAAAGCATTCTTTTTTGATAGAGACGGAGCAATAAATAATTCTATCTATAGATTTGAAAACGAATATAATAAGAATATGGATTGCGCTCCAATTAAAGTTGAAGATTTAAAATTAATTGAAGGAATAAAAGATACCCTAGATAAGATTAAAGAAAAAGGCTTTATCCCAATAATAATAACAAATCAACCAGATTTTTTAAAAAAAGATTTGCTTTTAAAAGAATATGAAAGAATAACCACCAAAATTTGTTCTGAACTTGGCATTGAAAGATCTCAGATATTTGAATGCTTTCATAAAGAAGGTTTTTCATCAAAATGTAAATGTAGAAAACCAGAACCAGGTTTATTTTTTATGGCAAAAGGCATGTATGACATTGATTTAGAAAACTCCTGGATGATAGGAGATTCATGGAAAGATATTGCTGCTGCAGATAAGGCGGGAATAAAGAACACTATTTTCCTTAAAAGACCAAAAATAGAAAATCAACAAGAAGGCAATGAAGAAAGCATTGTAAAGATGTCTGAAATGGATCTTAAACCAAAGCACCTAATAGAAGACATAAAAGAAATTGTTAACTTTATAAAGTAATTCTTATTTAAACAAAGATGAAAAAGAAAAAAATATTATTAGTTATCCCAGCCTATAATGAACAAGACATATTAGAAAAAAATATTCTTCGTTTAAGAAATTTCTTTAAAAAAAATATCAAAAAATACACTTGGACAATTGTATTAAGTGATAATGCTTCAATAGATAATACTTATACTGTTGTTGAAAAATTAGCTAAAAAATATAAAGACGTCAAAGCAGCCCACATGGATAGAAGAGCAATGAGTTATGCTATTAAGACTAACTGGCTTAGGAATAAAGCAGATATTTACATGCATATGGATGCAGACTTATCTACAGATATTAAACATATTAAAGATTTGCTTGATGCATTAGAAAACGGCTATGACATTGCTACTGCCTCAAGAGTTTCTAAAAAATCTAAAACTAAACGCAATATTATGAGGGCTATCATATCCCGCGGCTTAATTTCAACTATAAAACTATTTTTTAGTACAGATATAAATGATTTTCAATGCGGTTTTAAAGCAATTAATAGTAAGGTGAGAAATAAAATAATTCCTAAAATGAAAGCAGTGCAAGTAGGATTCATGAGTACAGAGATGTTGGTTGTTGCTCATAAAAAAGGCTACAAAATAAAAGAAATTCCAGTAGTATGGAAAGATACAAGAAAATCTAAATCTCCCATTTTCAGAGGAATTTTGGATGCATTATATAATATAATAAAAATCAGGATTTCTTACAGTCTTGGAAAATACGATTAAAAAACTATTTAAAAAGTTCATTCTTTTAATTTTCAATGAAAAAGATGTCAAAGATAATAATTTCTCTTATTGTCGCTTTGGTGCTGATAAGCTTGATAACACAATATCATGGACATAGTGATATAGCAGATTATACTAACGTCGCTAAGTTTTTTGCTGGAAGTTATAGTGCTAAATTAAGAACTTCTCATAGTATAACTTATGGGTTGTTTAATTTCCCTCTTGTTTATCTTTTTCAAAGCATTTTTATTATGAAAATAACCAGTTTAATTTGGATGCTTTTGATTATATTAAGCGTCTACTATATTTCTAATAAAAATAAAAGAACCCTTTTGCTTTTGGTCTTATCTCCAATAGTTTGGTATATGGCCCCATGGATCTCTCCAATACAATTAGCTAGTTTATTTTTTCTATGGGCTTTTTATTTTATCGATAAATTTGATCAAACCCAAGATAATAAATCCCTTATTTACTCGGGATTGCTTGTGGGATTAGCAGCTGTTTTTTGGAATACTATGATTTTCCTTTGTTTCTTTTTAATCATTTGCTTTTTTTATAATAGAAATGTTAATCATCTAGTAGTTTTCTTATTATCTTTTTTAATAGGCCTTATCCCTCTATTCATCGTTGATTGTGTTTTTTATGGCCCTCCATTTTACAGTATGATGAAATTCTTTTTTGGTGTTGTTGCTACATCACTTTATGGAAGCATTTATTCAGGAATAGTTCAAATGTCAAGATCATTCACTAGTTATATAACCTTTATTTTAATACTTCCATTTTTTGGATATCTTTTGTTCAATAAAAAGATATTCAACAAAAATAAAAGGCACACTATTTTCTTATCACTTTCTTTTTTATTTTTCTTTTTGAGCAATCCTCAAATAAGATACATTTTAATTTTATGGGCGCCGTTAATCTTAATTCTATCTAAGAACTTGACAAAAGAACAATTCAAAAAACAAATAATATTATTTTCAATAATTACTTTTTTGGTTGTAATTCCTTATGCTATACAGATAAAATATTCTACAAATTCTCCAGATTTCTCAAATATGGTTGCTAATCTTGGCAAAGAACAGATCTTTTGTTATGATCAAGAGGAGATGATTGCAGCAGATCTTCAAGAAATAATCTCTAAATATCCCAATTCAGTTTTTGTTGTAGGGAATGAGCCAGATTCTTATAGTGTCTTGGCTGAGATTTACTTGGGCAATGAAGTTCAAGAATTTGTAAGTATTCAGGATTATGAACTTTGGATGAGTAATCAATCTAGTTTATTTCAAAAGAAGTTTATATTCACTCCCAAAATTGCAGATCGAAGGCAAATATGGATTGCAGGGGGCATGGAAAAATCATTAAATGATCAAACAGATTATGAAAGCATAGATTTAGCAATAAGCATTGATGAAACCTTAGATCTAGAGGATTTTGAATTAATTAAAGATTATGAAATCTTACATCTTTATTCTAGGAATATTTAGTCTTCTATAAACATATTTAAACTTAAATCATTTAATAGGATTATGGATAATAAATTAAAAAAAGGGCTTGTAAAAAATACTTCTTTAAATCTAGTATCCTCTCTAATTAATAGGATTGGAGCATTAATTTTTACAATTATCTTAGCAAGGTTTTTACTACCAGAACGTTTTGGTCTTTATACTCTTGCATTATCAATTGCATTATTCGTTATATCTTTTGCTGATTTAGGCATAAACACCACCCTTATTCGTTATATTTCATTTTCCTTAAAAAAACAAAAAAAGAAAATAAATTCTTATTACAGATATTTGCTTAGAATAAAGTTTTATCTTATCTTGTTTTTTTCTTTATTACTTTTAATACTCGCATACCCATTATCTTTATATGTTTTTAAAAAACAAGTTTTGATCTTGCCATTACTTGTAGCTTCTTTTTACATTTTTATCTTATCTCTTGAAAATTTCTTTGCATCTTTGTTTTATGCCATTAAAAAAGTGAAATATGTTGCAATAAGAGAATCAATGTTGCAATTCATAAGAATAGGATTAGCATTAATTGTTGTTTATTTTATCACTGATCCATATAAAGTAACTGGAATCTTTGCAGCCTTAATTTTGACTTCATTGTTAGTTTTAACTTTTGTTTATTCTAGTTTAAGAAGATTAGCACCAGAAATATTTGAATTTTCAAAAGAAAAAATTGACAAAGCGAGATTGAAGAAATTTATTGGTTTTTTAACAATTGGAACATTATCTGCCCTGTTCTTTTCTTATATAGATTCAATAATGCTTGGTATTTTTCTTTCATCACAATATGTTGGATATTATAAATCTGCAATATCCTTGATAACAGTATTAATAGCTCCGCTGCTTGCGCTTAATGTGGTATTATTGCCAGACCTTACTCAAATCACAAAATCAAAACTTAAACCAATAATCAATCATGCATTTCGTTTTATCTTTATCTTAACAATTCCAGCAATATTTGGATTTTTTGCATTAGGAAAGTATTTTATTAGAATTTTATATGGTCCTGCTTATCTTCCTGCTTATCTTCCTCTTTATTTTTTAGCAATTACAATATTTCCAGTAGTATGTGTTGGGTTATTAGTCTCTTTATTTTCAGCAAGAGAAAAACCAGCAATATTTGCTAAACTAGTAAGTATTACAGTGGTTTTGAACATAATCCTAAATTTTATACTTATAAAATATCTTCTTAAATTTTCTCCAATTTGGGCAACAGCAGGGGCTGCAATAGCCACTTTAGCAAGTTGGACCATTTATTTTGTTGCTTCAATATATCTAACAAAAAAAGAATTAGGCATTTCCCCATCTTTATCAAAAGCTGTAAAACCATTAATAGCCAGCCTTATTATGTTTGCGGCCCTTATGTACATACTTAATATTATTACAGATATGACAATCATCCTTGGTTTAGTTACTATTATATTTGGAGCAGTTATTTATTTCTTAGCTATGCTTTTGATGAAAGGGTTTAATAAAACTGATTTAAACATAATAAAGATTTTATTTAAGTCTAAATAACTAATCTTTACTAGAATTAAGATATTCTGCAGTCTTTTTTATTATTTCAGAAAGATCTGTTGTTGCTTGCCATCCAATTAAATCTTTGATCTTAGAAGTGTCTGGTACTCTTTTTTTCATGTCTTCAAATCCGGGCTTATATGCTTTTTCATAAGGAACAAGAACAACCTCTGAACCACTTTTTAATTGTTCTTTTATCTTTTGAGCAAGATCATTAATGCTTATTTCATGACTACTTCCAATATTATATATTCCTCCAATTGATTTTTCTTCTTTTACTAAATTGATTAATGCATCTATAACATCTTTTACATAACAAAAACATCTTGATTGTTTGCCATCACCATAAACCTGAATTTGTTCATTATTTAATGCAGCTTTAATAAACCTTGGAACAACCATACCATATTCCCCTGTTTGTTTTGGACCCACTGTATTGAACAGCCTAACTATTGTCACAGGCAAGCCTTTTTCTTTATGATATGCAAGTGCTAAATGCTCATCAAATAATTTACTTATGGCATAACTCCACCTAGATTTATCAGATGAACCAACTAATAGGTCTCCATCTTCTTTTAAAACACTATTAATCCCTTCTTTTCCATAAACTTCTGATGTAGAAGTGATTATTACTCTTTTATTTTTTTTAGCAGCATGTTTTAAGACAAGTTCAGTACATAAAGAGTTAGTGATCAATGTTCGTGTAGGCTCTTCTACTACTATTTTTACTCCAACAGCAGCAGCCAAATGAAAAACAACATCACTTAAATCAATTAGTTCTGATAATAATTCTTCATTTTCTTCTATATCTTTAGTAAAATGCTTAAATGTTTGGGGATATTTTTCTACTAAATTAACAATATTCTTCATACTTCCAGTACTTAAATTATCAATAGAGTAGACTGTATGCCCTTCTTCAAGCAGTTTTTCACATAAATGACTGCCTACAAATCCCGCTCCGCCGGTTACTAAAAATCTTGTCATTTACCTGTAAGTTTAACTTCTTTTTTAAAGATTGTTATATTACTTTATCTTTTAATTCTTTTAATAATATCATTAAAGAGACCTACAAATAAACCCATATTGCTTACAATCAAGAAAATAGGAGAATAAAAAATCAACCGAATGTCTTTGTAACTTATAGCTTTCTTAACAACTAAAAGCAACATTCCTAATAGTGCTAAAATGAGTAAATAATAAACTATTGTTTTATTTATAATTGAAAATATTCCTATTAAGGCCAGGAAAATAAGCATTAATCCGATTTTTATAAAAAATTTCCCAGATTTTGGATTTGAAATTACAGATTTGCCTATCCATTTAGATTTATGATACACTTCTTTTATGCCTGTATCGACATTATGGTAAAAAAGGGCATTCTTAACTTTGTATATTTTCCCAAGACCTTCTACTTGATCATCTGAATAACCTTTCTTTGTATTAAAACCACCAACCTTCAATAATTTATCTTTTTTAATTGCTCTAAAAACTTTAGAACTTTGATGAAACAATTGTTTTGTATTTTTATACTTGCATCTTGCCCAGGCATTTTTAGGTTGATAAATTTTGTAAACCCCTACACTAACTTTACTTTTGCCTTTTTTTATTGGATCTATTAATCTTTTTATATAATTTTTATCTAAAATTTCATCAGCATCAACAAAAACAAGAATATTTCCTTTTGCCCTTTTTACTCCAAGATTTTTTGAAGAAGCAGGACCTCTTCCACTATGCTCTTTAACAATTATCTTTGCCTCTTTAAAATTTTTTATTTTGTCAATTGTTTTATCCTTGCTTCCATCATCAACGACTATTATTTCAAAATCTTTGAAACTTTGTTTTCTTAATGAATTAAGGCAATTTTCAATATGATTTTCTTCATTATATGTTGGAATGATTACACTAACTAAATGTTTTTTCATTTTTCAATTAATTTCTTATAATCTTTCATAGTTTCTTTGATTATTTTGTTCCATCTATATCTTTCAGCATATTTTCTCAAGTTTTTCTTTTTCCAACCTAAAACCTTTTTTAGAGCATTTCTTAATTCTTTTCTTGTTTGAGGAGGGATTAAAATACCTTGCACTCCATTTTCCATCATCCTAGGGATTCCACCAACAGTAGTTGCCACTATTGGCAGATTTCTAGCAAGAGCCTCCATAATAACTACTGGAGTCCCTTCTGTATAACTTGGTAAAACCAAACAATCACAAGCTGCAAGATAATCTAATTTAGCATTACCATAAATTGCTCCAAGAAAATTAGCATTTTTAACACCAATCTCTTTTGCATATGCTTTATATTTATCATCGTCCCTTCCGCCGCCAATTAATAATAATTCAGCATCAATATCTCCAATAATGTCTAATAATTCTCTTATTCCCTTGGTAGTCTTGATTCTACCAAGATACATAATATATTTTTTATCTTTCTCCAATCCCAATTTTTTTCTTAATTTATTTTTATTTTCCATCTTAAAATAATCATTAGATATTCCTACTGTTTGAAACTTAACTTTTGATTTTGGAGCAAGTTTTTTGATATAAGAAATCTCCTCATTACTTAATGAATAGAAAATATCCACTTTCTTGAATAAAAGGTTTTCACAGAACTGCATTCCAACTATTGCAGGCAAGAACAAGAGCAATCTCTTATATTTCATCAAATTTTTAAAAGGACTCCTTCCACCATGGTGCTGAGCAATAACTTTTGTTCTTTTATCTTTTCTTAATAACATAAGATAAGTTTGCCATGAATGATATTCATGAAATTGAAGAATTAATTTTTCTCCTTTCTGTCTTGCTATTTTTTCCTCTTTTTTCAAAGCCTTTACCATTGGCAAAGAAAATTCCATCCCATTCCTAACAGAAAGATTTGTTGGGAATATCCTAAATTTTACTCCTTGGAATGTTTTTGATTTTTCTTTTTTATATTTTTTTTCAGGAGTCCAGCACTCAATTTCAAGTTTTGGATAGGCTTTCTTCAGTTCACAAGCTACTTGAGCATACCATCCCCTATAGATATCTCTTTCATAATCTTTAATAATAAAAGATGATGAAGACGAATTAATTTGAATAATCTTCATTTATCTAAAAAACAAGCTTTCTTTTTAAATTTCTCTATTTATTAGCAGCATCGAATAATAATCTATTTTCTTTTATCCAATCTATCAATTTTGTAACTCCGGCCCTAGGCATTACTTTTGGTGTCCATCCAGTAGCTCTTTGGAACTTACTATAATTTGCTGTAAAATACCTTAAATCACCAGGCCTATCTTGGTCAAATCTTATTTCTGACTTTTGTCCAGTTATTTCATCAATCATGTCTATGCATTCAAGTAATGAAATCATTGTTCTTTCTCCTCCACCAATAGTATAAATTCCTGGAACAGGTTTTTGATAAAAAGCATCAAATGCAGCTGAAACATCATCAGAATAAAGAATATCCCTTAATTGCTTTCCAGTTCCAAAAATAGTTAAAGGCAGGCCAAGAACATTTCTTATAGCAAAATTTGCAACCCAACCATGATCTTCTCCACCAAATTGATTGGGTCCATAAATACCTGTTAATCTAAAACAAGCAGCCTTTAATCCAAAAGTATCTATATAACTCTGAGTATAGATCTCATTTGCTCTTTTAGAAGCATGTAATGGTGTTACCATCCCTTGTAATAATGGTTCATCTTCATTTATTGTAGTAGAATCAGGATATCGAACATACCTAGTTTCTCCTTCTCTTAAACTAGCATTAATTCTATCAGGACCATATGTATGTACACTAGAACAAACTGCCACTGGTATCTTAAGTTTTCTAGCAGTTTCAAGAACATTAAATGTACCTCTTGTATTAGTTGAAAAATCTAATTCAGGATCTTCCCATGAAATAGTCATTGCAGGCTGAGCAGCTGCATGACAAATATAATCGCTTCCTCCAGCATGTTTCATTAAAGTGTCTTTATCTCTTATATCTTCTACAGCCACTTCTACTCCTCTACTTTTAAGCAAATTTGTGTTGTGATCTCTAGCTTCTGGCATCATATAAGAGTTTCTTTTTAATTCATGTTTTGCAAGATTATCATAAGCTACAACATCCCAGCCTTTGTCTTTATACATCAAACAAACATTACTTCCTAAAAATCCACATCCGCCGGTTACTAATACTTTTGGCATAATTATCCGTCAATAATAATATTTATAAACATTTATATTGAAGACTATACATGCCAAATATGCCTTTAAAACACAAGCTGAAAATGTTTTCTAATTTTGTTTTAAGTGGAAGATTTAGAGAAATTTACAATATGTTTTGGGTTTATCCTTTGTGGTGGAACAGAAAATGGGCTTATAATATCATGAATAAAATCTTACCTACATTTGGAATAGATCTTTTTCCACCTTTTTTAGAAATTGAACCAACAACAATCTGTAATTTTAGATGTGTTTGCTGCGAGCATACTTATTGGAAAGAACCTGCCAAAAATATGTCTTTTGAACAATTTAAAAAAATTTTTGATGATTTTGGAAGACCAAAGTGGCTTGGATTGACTGGTATTGGTTCTTCTTATTTAAACCCAGATTACCATAAAATGTTAAGATATGCAAAATCAAGAGGTACAATAATAGAAGTATTTGATCATTTTGCACATTTTAAAAATGATAATCAGATAAAAGAGCTTATTGATATTGGCCCTGATTTTCAGTTTGTTTCAATGTATGGTGCAAGTAAAAAATCTTTTGAAAAAGTTTGTATTGGAAGCGATTTTAACAAAATTACAAAAAATTTGAAGACGTTTGTTAGATTAAAGAAAAAAATGAAAAAGAGATTTCCCATACTAAACTTTCATTTTATAGTAACTAGGGAATCAAAAAATGAAATTTTAAAATTTCTAGACTTAGTTCATTCGTTAAATACAGAAATTGGAGAAATCTTAGTTACTCCTATGCTTCATGGTTTTAAAGAAGCAAAAAAATTTGAAGTTAGAATAGATCAAGATTATGTTAATATGGTTAGAAAAAGAGCAAAAAAATATAAAATTCCAATCACTGTTAATATGTCTGCAAAAAAAGAAGCAGAAGGATTAGAAAAAAAACCCGATATTAAAAATTGTAAGGAATTGATAATGCCTTTTATTTTTGTTACAGGACATGTTACTCCTTGCTGCGCCCAAAATGAGGCAAATGCAAGAGTTTGGCAAAAAAATAATTCTTTAGGAAATGCTCTTGAAAAATCTTTTAGAAAGATTTGGTATTCTCCAACTTATAAAAAATTAAGAAAAATGATAAGAACCAATAAAGTACCAAAAGAATGTGCCATGTGCCCAGCATATGATATTTCTTGCTTAGGAAAACATTAATTTTTAATAGAGTCTTTATATGCTTTAATTAGTTTATCTGTAAAAACATTCCATCCAAGATTCTTCTTTACAAATTCAGAAGCCGTGGAAGCATTATTCTTATGTTCTTTATTTTTATAAACATCTAATAATGCTTTAGAATAATCTTTTGTTACAATCCCTAAATTAAATTTTTTGATAATTGACGCTGCACCCATCTCTTCTGATACAATTATCGGATTCCCACTACATAAAAGTTCAAAAGGTGCAAGCCACCCCCCTTGTTTACCAACAGGGAACAATCCAACATCTGCAGCTTTATATAAATCTCTTAAATCTTCTCTAGAGAGATTCCCAGTCAATAATACATTTTTTTCCAATCCATGATTTTTAATATAATTTTGAAGTTTTTCTTTATATTCTTTATCTGCTTCTTTTCCAGCAAAAATTAATTTTATATTAGGAATTTGTTTTCTAACTTTTTGTATGGCTTTAATAGAATCTAATTGATTTTTTACTTCACTTAAGACCCCTGATTGAACAACAACAAAATTATCTTTTAGTTTGTATTTATTAATTGATTTATTAGCATATCCTTTTGAAAAGAATTCATGATTTACTCCATAAAATACAATTCTAGAATTTCTTCCATATCTTTTTTTACATCTTTTTTGATTAAATTCATCTGCAACACAAATGATATCAATAGAATTTCTTACAATAAATTTGTCAAACCAAGCCCTGAATTTATTAAGAATCTTAAGAAAAAATCCCGCATTTGGTCTGCTCCACAAATTTGGAGGTTCATTTAACATCCATACACAAGGCTTTCTTTTTGGAAACAATGTCCAGGTTACAGGAAAATTATGAAAATTAATAACATCATAATTATCAGCATGTTTTTTAAGTTCTTTTCTAAAAATTTTAATAAATTTAAGTATGTCTTTAATACTATAAAATCCTTTTACCCCAATATCTATTCCTTGTTCTGGCATTAAAATATTTGTATTGATTAAACGATCTTCTACTTCACGGGATTTAGATACAGTTAAAATATCGTTTTTAATCCCCCTTTTTGTCAACCAATTAGCTAACTCAACAATTAATAATTCTGCACCTCCAAAATAACTCATTTGAGGATGAACAATTAAAACTTTTGGAAGTGTTTTTTTCAACATAGATTTAGCTAACTCTAAATCTTCTAATGTATTTATGTTAACATAAGATTTTGTTATAGGAAAAACATAAACCGGTTTCCCTTCATCTATTGCTACTTGAATCATGTCCACCATTTCTTTTTCTCCTCTATTCGCATTTATAGGTGTTCTTTCTATACATCTTAAAATTTCATTCCTAAAAATACAATGCCCGGTCCCTTTGATTTTATTGACTGGAAATCGCGGCTTTTCTATTAATCTAAATACTCTCCCCTTTTCATTTACCATTGCATTATAAGTTTTTCCAATACTGGATTTATCATTTTCAAACGTAACACCGCAAATAGCAAACAGTCCCTCTTCTCTGAATTTTTTCAACATTTCATTTAATCTTGCTTCAACAACAATTTCATCTGCTAACATCAGTATAAAATCAGAATTACCTATTGTTTTACTGGCACATTCTATTGCATGCACTAACCCTCTTTGTTCTTTTTGAAAAATATATTTTACTTTAATTCCTTTATATTCGTCTCCAATATGGCTGATTATTTCATCTGCGCGATATCCTACAACAACGATTATTTCACTTACTTTTGCTTTAACGGCATGGTTTAGATTATACTCTATCAAAGGCCTAGAAAACAATTCAATCATGCTCTTATTCTGATTTTTTGTCAACTCATTTAATCTGCGGCCTCTACCACCAGCTAGTATTAATGCTTTCATTCTTATTCCCAGTATTTATGAATGATTTAAAGAATTTATACCTTATATTGACTATTTTCAAAAATATATATTAAAATTCTATTAGGCTGCCTATTTGCCTATAAAAAATTCTTTCAAAAACCCTTTTAAACTTAGGAAACAACCCTTTTTCATGAAAATTTTGTTCATTTATCCCAATATAGTGGAATCTCCAAAGGACATTTCTACAGGCCTTGCCATATTATCTGCTGTCTGCAAAGAAAAAGGCCATGAGACAGAACTTATTGACACTACTTTTGGTATTTCAGACTCAGAAGTTCTAAATAAAGTTAATTCATTTAATCCTGACCTAATTGCTGTGACAACAGCAACAAATGACTTTGATTATGCAGTCCATCTTTGTAGTTTAATTAAAACAAGTTTTAATATTCCTATTCTTGCAGGAGGATTTCATCCAACTATTGCTCCTGAAGAAACAATATCTAAGGACTGTTTTGATTTTATCTGCATTGGCGAAGGGGAAAATGCTTTATTAGAGCTTATTACTTGTTTAGAAAAAAAGAAATTACCAGATAAAATAAAGAACCTATGGATTAAAAAGAAAGAAGAGAATAAAATAAAAATTATTAAAAATCCAATAAGAGATCTTGTTCAACATTTAGATAAATTGCCTTTTCCAGATAGAGACCTATTTGAGTATAGAAAGTATTTAAAATGGAATCATGGCACAGCAACATTTTTAACAACTCGCGGATGCCCATTTCAATGCACTTATTGTATAAATCATTTTTTAACTAAACTAAATCATGGCAAAGGAAAATATGTTAGATTTAGAACTATAGACTCTCTTTTAAAAGAAATAAAACAAGTAATAGATAAATATGGAAACGATATTAAAAATCTAGAGTTCTATGACGATACTTTTACATTAGATGAAAAAAGAATAGAAGAATTTTGTAAAAGATATCCTAAAGAAATAGGATTACCTTTTAATGTTAATGCAAGAGTCAATGCAGTGAACTCAAGAATTTTAGAGATGTTAAAACAAGCAGGCTGTGTTAGAGTATCTATTGGTGTAGAAGCAGGAGATGAAAAAATAAGAAATATTGTTTTAAAAAGAAATATGACTTCTGAACAGGTTATTAAGACATTTCAAGATGCAAAAAAAGCAGGACTTAAAACATATTCATTCAATATGGTGGGAATTCCATTTGAAACTAAACAAAGTATCAAAAAAACTATTGAATTAAATCAAAAATGTAAACCAGATTATGTCGGCGTAAGCATATTTAATGCATTTAAAGGAACAGAGGTTTACAATTTATGCAAAGAGAAAGGATGGTTAAAAGAAGGATATTCAAAATCTTACTTTAGGGATTCTAATATAAAACACACAAATTTTACAATTCCACAACTTAGAAGAATAAGGAATTCTTTCGGTTTCAAAGTTTTTTTCAAACACAGGCCATTAAGAGCAATAATAGATTTATTAGATAGAAATCTTTCCAGTATCAATAGTTATATTTTCATCAGGTCAAAATTAATATCTTGGCTTAATGTTCTTAGAAAATGATAAGCATAATAATAACTGCATACAAAGAAGCAAGAACAATTGGAAAAGTTATACATCATATTTTAAAAAATAAGCTTCCAAAGAATTACGAAATTATTGTTACAACTCCTGATGATGAAACAGCTGCAGAAGCAAAAAGATATGCTAAGAAAAATAAAAAAATTAAAATTTTGCGAGATAAAGGTAAAGGAAAGCCAGCAGCACTTAATCTTGCTGTTTCAAAATCCAAAGGTGATATTTTAGTTTTAACAGATGGGGAGGTTTTTGTTTCAGAAAACTCAATAGAAAAACTTCTTAATCCATTTGCAAATCCAAAAATTGGAGCAACTTCAGGAAATCCTGTTTCTCTAAATTCAAAACGCAACAAATACGGTTTTTGGGCTTATGTTTTAACAAATGTAGCAAATGATCTTAGAAAAGATGCAACAAAATGCAAGAAAAAAATTCTTTGTTCAGGTTATTTGTTTGCTATCAGAAAAAAACTTTTTCCAAGATTGCCAGAAAACCTTCTTTCTGAAGATGGATATATTTCACAAAAAGTTTATTCTAAGGGATATTTTATTGCTTATTTAGAAAATTCAAAAGTTTATGTTAAATATCCTGATAATTTTAGTGATTGGATAAAACAGAAAAAAAGAAGTGCAGGTGGCTACAATCAAATTAAAAAAATTCTTGGTAAAAGTGAATTAAGATCTTTTAGTTCAGAAGCCCTTGGGGCATTTAAATTTTTTAAATATGTTTCAAATGTCAGAGAATTTATTTGGCTTATGAATCTTTATGTTTCTAGACTTTATCTTTGGTTTACTATCTTTATCGATGTTAATTTAAGAAAAAAAGACCAGAAACAATTATGGGTAAGAGTAGAAAGTACAAAATAAAAAATAAAAACTACCATTATAACTAATAAGAATGAAAAAAATCTTAAAAAATAAAACACATAAAAGAATTAAGATCTTATTTATCAATCCACCACAATCTGCAAATCCAAAAGACAAATTTACTAATCATAAGCTTCCTTTAGGATTTCTTTATATGGCCGGAGTTTTAGAAAAAAATGGTTTTGAAGTAAAAATCCTTGATTGCCCCCTTTATTATAAATTTAAAAGGAAGATAAATAAAGACACTATAAGAATTGGCCTTCTTCCTAAGCAAATCAAGCAAGAAATTCAAGAATTTAATCCAGATATAATTGGAGTGAGTTGTTCTTTTACAATGTATGAAGCAGATGCTTTTGAAGTAATAGATTTGATAAAAACTAATTTCAAAGACAAGTTGATTGTTGTTGGAGGAGCCCATTCTTCTGCAAATCCAAAATTTGTTTTAAGAAATAAGAAAATAGATTTAGTGGTTATTGGAGAAGGCGAAAACACAATATTGGAGATAGCTCAAAAATACAATAAAAATCAAAAATTAACAAATATTAAAGGAACTGCCTTAAGAACTGGAAATAAAATAAAAATAAATAAACCAAGAGAATATATTCAAGATCTTGATTCATTAAAACCCGCATGGCATCTTATTGATATGCAGTCTTACTTTAATCATCCTGATAATTCCATAGCTACAATGAGAAAAAATTCAGTGGATATTGTTAGTAGCAGAGGTTGTCCTGGCAATTGTGTATTTTGTTCTATTCATACTGTGTGGGGAAGAAAATGGAGAGCAAGAACTCCTAAAAATGTGGTTGATGAAATTGAGTTTTTATGTAAAAAATATGGAGCAAAACAGTTTAGATTCCAAGATGATAATCTTACTTTAAACAAAAAAAGAATACTTAAGATTTGCGACGAAATAATCAAAAGAAAATTAGACATTAAATGGGATACTCCAAACGGCGTGGCTTTATGGGCATTAGATAAAGAAATTCTATCAAAGATGAAAAAAGCAGGTTGTTATAGAGTAACCTTTGGAGTAGAGTCTGGATGCAAGAATACTCAAAAATATATTGGAAAAGTTATAAACTTGGATTATATCAACGAAATGGTAAATTTCTGCCATAAGATTGGTTTATGGGTTTGTTCAACTTTTATCATGGGATTTCCAAGTGAAACAAAAGAAGAAATAGAACAAACCAGAAAATTTATTCTTTCTTCAAAGATCAACTTCCCGTTTATTTATATTGCTCAACCATATCAAGGCACAAGAATGTATGAAGATTTTAAACAAAAAGGCCTGATTAAAGATTTTGCTAAACTTAGCAATATCAAGAATACAAGATATAATACTCTTTATTTAAAGAGCAAAGAACTTAATAATATTCTTGCAGATACTTACAAACAATTCTATTTTCAAAAAATCAAGTCTTATCTTAATCCTTTTATATTTTATTCAGAATTTTTTTCAAAGATAAGGTCTTTTGAAGATCTTAAATATACATTGAGAATGATCAAAGCCGTAATATTTAAATGATTAAATCTCTTATTTAAATCATGGAAAATATAGAACAAAAGAAGCAAAAAATAAAAAAGTGGCTTAAAGACCCGTATCATCTTGCTCTTGTAGGAATCCTATTATTTTCATTTATACTTCTTATATATTATTTTAATCTAACTAAGACCCAGACTCTTTGGTGGGATGAAGCAGAATATATGTCAACTGCTAAACACTGGGCATTTGATGTAGATTATAATATTAATCCACAAAGACCGCCGTTGTTTTCATTTTTAATATTTATCCTATACAGTGTGGGTTTTGGAGAATTGGCAATCAAATTTTTACTGGAACTAGTTCCAATGTTATTATCAGTTTTTTTTACGTATTTATTGATACTTGAGATGTATGAAAACAAGAAATTAGCTTTATTAACAGCATTTATCACCTCAGTCTCTTGGATACATATATTTTATTCTATGCGTTTTATGACAGATACCCTTAGTTTTTTGTTTGGTATTCTTGCATTCTTTTGCTTTTGGAAAGGATATATCAATAAAAAAGGCAAAACTTATATTTGGCTGATTGGTTTTTTTGTGGCACTTTCTTTCTTAACAAAATTAACAGGAATCTTATACGGACTTGCAATACTTTTGTTCTTATTTGTTACTTTGCAATTTGATTTTTTAAAGGATAAAGACATGTGGATTTCATTTTTTATATCTCTTTTAACAATAGCCCCTTACTTAATATGGAGCTACTTTTATTATGGAAATGCTTTGGCATTTAGAAGTGGTTATGGTGAGGTTTCTGGAAAGCTTGGATGGCATATAATAAAATTAGTTTATGATTATCCAGAATTAATATTCTTTGTATTATTTTTAGTAGGACTAACAACCCTTATTCCAATGTTTTTAAGTCTAGACAGAACTATTCTAAAAAAAGATAAAAAATATTATAATGATTTTTTCATAACTCTAACAGTCATTTTTGCATTAGCCTTTTTTATTTACTTTTTAAGAGATGTTGAAAATAGGTGGCTTATTTTAATGTCTACAGGAATTTTTACAATTTCAGCAAAAGGAATATTGTTGGTGTATAATGCAATCAAAAGAAATTTTAGTAAAAACATTTCAATAATTTTGTTAGTGATTTTATTATTTGCAGGCGCATATGTTCAATTAAAGCATACAGATAATATAACTAGGTTAAAAGTAAATACTTATGTTCCAGTTAAAGAAGCAGCATTATGGATAAAAGAAAATTCAAATCCTTCTGACATAATCATTACTTCTTCTATTACTCAAAACACATATTATGCAGAAAGAAAATCAGTCACTTTTTTTAATGATAAAACTCAAAAATATTATACTCCAGAAGAATATGATCAAGTTATTCTTGATCTTAAACCAAAATATCTTATAATCTCTGTTTTTGAACCTGCTGTCCCGCAATGGACATATTCTTACCCTCAAAGAAACATCTCTATGTACCAGCCTGTAAAAGCATGGTTCTCAGACCCTCAGCAAACTCAGCCAATTTTGATTATATACGAAGTAAATTATGAAGGAAATCCAGGGTTAAATAATTCTCAATCTGTTTAAAAATATTAGCCTGTTTCTTAATATACAAATGTTTATTAATCTCTATTTTTAACGTTTTAGCATGAAAAAAGCTTTAGTTACAGGGTCTGGGGGCCTTATTGGTTCAGAAACAGTTAGATTCCTAACAGAAAAAGATTACTCTATTGAGGGTATAGATAACAACATGAGAAAATACTTTTTTGGAGAAAAAGGCGACACAGAAGCAAATACAAGATGGTTGTCTGATAATTGTGGAAGATTTTACCCCCACTATTTTGATATTAGGGATCAAAAAGCTATTGAAGCATTTTTTAAAGAAAAAGGCCCATTTGATCTTATTGTCCATACAGCCGCCCAACCAAGCCACGATTGGGCTGCAAAAGAACCTTTAACAGATTTTGGAGTTAATGCTGTTGGAACACTTAATTTATTAGAAGGCGCTAGACAATATTGCCCAGAAGCCACTTTCATTTTCACATCTACAAACAAAGTTTATGGTGATGCGCCAAATGATGTTCCTTTGAAAGAATTAGAAACAAGATGGGAATATGATCTTGATGCTCCATTTCAGAGACCAGAACTAAAGAGAGGGGTTTCTTCAGAAGGAATAAATGAAGAAATGACTATTGATAGATCTAAACATAGTATTTTTGGAGCTAGCAAAGTCGCTGCTGATGTAATGGTACAAGAATATGGGAGATATTTTGGAATGCCTACTGGCATCTTTAGAGGAGGATGTTTAACTGGTCCGCAACATTCAGCTGTTGAACTTCATGGTTTTTTAACATATATTGTTGAATGTGCTTTAAAGGGAAAACATTATACTATTTTTGGTTATAAAGGAAAACAAGTAAGAGATCAAATCCATAGTTTTGATGTTGCTAATGCATTTTGGCATTTTCATCAAAATCCAAGACCAGGCGAGGTTTATAATCTAGGCGGAGGAAGAGAAAATGCAGTTTCAATTCTTGAAGTAAAAAAATTATTAAAAGATAGATTTGGATTAGTTTTAGACTCTTCTTTAACAGACCAAAACAGGTCAGGCGACCATATATGCTATTATAGTGATATGGGCAAATTTAAATCTCATTATCCACAATGGCAAATAACAAAACCTTTAGAACAAATTATTGCTGAAATAATTGGAGCTAAGAAATAAAATGTCAAAAAAAGTTCTTATCACCGGCGGAGCAGGATTTATTGGAAGCCATGTTGCCGATTTATTAGATCAAAAAGGATATGAAGTTAGTGTATTAGATAATTTTGATCCTGCTAGTCATCCCAATCCAAACGTTTCAAAAGAAAGATGCAGAACAAAATTCGAATTAATTGATGGAGACGTTAAAGATTTAGGAACGTTAAAGCCAATCATTACAAGATTTGATGTTATATGTCATCTTGCAGCATCTGTTGGCATTGCTCAATCTAATTACAGTATTCCACAATTTGTAGGAAATAATGAAACTGGAACCGCAACCCTACTTCAAGCAATTATTGATACAAAACATTCTTCTAATTTACAAAAATTTATTATTGCGTCGTCTAATACTATTTATGGAGAAGGCCTTTATCAATGCGAGACTCATGGAACATTTCATCCTGTTGTAAGAACAGAAGAAGATGTTAAAAGATTTGGCTTAGAAATGACCTGTCCACAATGTCATAATCCATCTCACCCAATACCAACTCCAGAACATACAGATCTGCCCTGTAATTCAGTTTATGCTTTAACAAAAAGAAATCAAGAAAATTTATGTACAACTGTTGGAGGATTATTTAGTTTTCCAGTAGTGGGTTTAAGATTCTTTAATGTTTATGGTCCGGGCCAGTGTTTATCTAATCCTTATACCGGAGTTTCAGCAATTTTCACTTCTAGAATTAAACATGGGAATGTGCCTATAATCTATGAAGACGGAAAGCAAACAAGAGATTTTGTATCTGTACATGATGTAGCAAGAGCCCATCTTATGGCAATACAAAAAGATTCTGCAAATAATCAAATCTTTAATATTGGTTCTGGCAGCCCAGTTACAATAGAAGATCTTGCACATCAAATCGCAAAGATATATGGAAAAGAGACCACACCAAAAATTACAAGAGATTTTAGAAAAGGAGATATAAGGCATTGTGTTGCTGATATTTCTAAGGCAAAAAAAAGTTTAGATTGGTCTCCAGAGGTATCTTTTAAAGATGGATTGAAAGAATTAGTAGAATGGTCTAGGGATCAAGACACCCAAGATAATTTTGATAAGGCTGCAGCCGAACTTAAAGAGAGGGGTTTAGCTTAGATGTAATATAAGCATAACAATAAGCAAAAGCTGTCAACCAACCAATAAATGGATGTAATAACCAAGAAGATTCTCTGTCTTTTATTGCCATTTCTATACCAACAATTAATTGTGGCACCACTAATAGATTTGACATCATAACAGTCCCAAGTTTAATTTTTTCCCATGGGCTGCTTGGAATCCAATCAAAATCTCTTCCTTTTCTTTGTTTTCTAAAATAAACTTTTGCCCACCATATCTTCTTTTTCAAGAACTGATTTACTGATTTTATTATCAAGTGATGTACATGTGCTTTTTTTGGAATTGCAACAGTTCCCATTCCTGATTTTGCCAAATTATAAACCACATCTGTATCTTGTGTGTAACCGCCAATTTTTTGTAATGTCTTTTTCTTCACAGCAAAATAAAATCCCCCAGTTATAATAAAATTTTTAGGTGTTATTGTGTAAGTATAGTAATCTCCCTTATCAACTAATTTAAGTTTTCTTAAAGCTAATAAAGAATCTATAGATTTATATCCTGCAATTGGATCAGTTCCCATTAAACTTAAATATCTATTGATTAATTTGTCTGATTTAACAACAGACATTCTGCATATGGCAAAATTAACATTAGGATCATTTATTAAAGGAGAAACCATTTGCTTTAACCAATCTTTTTCTACAAGTTTGTTATCAGAATCAACAAAGATTACTATTTCTCCCTTTGCTTTTCTAAAACCTAGCCATTTTCCTCTTCCTCTTCCTTCAGGAAGTTTAGCAGGATTATTAATAACCTTTACCCCCATTTTCTTGGCTAATTCTATTGTACCATCTGTTGAGCCACCATCTAATGCCAAAATTTCTATTTTCTTTTGCGGATAATCTTGATTCAACATACTAGTAAAACATCTTTTTGCATAATCTTTGCAATTATATGTACAAACTACAAAACTTACAGAAGGCCATTTTTCACTCCTTTTCTTAACTTTTCTTTTCATTTTTTGTTTACAAGATACTCTTTTAATTTATGAGTGAATCTATTTTTAACAAAATTTTTAGTAAATTTCATGAACATTTTGTTTCTCAAAAAGAATTTTTGTTGATTAAACCAATACTTGCTTTGTTGCCATGCGTTGCCTTTATAATATGATCCAAACAACATCTCATCCGGAATCTTTGAAACATTCACATCTCTTCCAAGCACCCCAAATCCAGACCATCCCTCTAGTTTTTTAGGAACTTCTTTAATCTTGCCCTCTTTTCTGCATAACTCAAAATAAGGTGTTCCAGGCATTGGCCTATAAAGTTGAATAAGATTTTCATCTGCAGGTATTTTCTTAATGAATTCTTTGGTTTTCTTTAATTCTTCTGGTGTTTCAGTTGGATGTCCAAAAATATATGCATTTGTTACAAAAATACCCTTTTTTCTTAATAACTTAGCAATCTTAATAGCATGATTTAATTCAACTATTTTGCCATTAAATTCTTGTATTCTTTTTGATCCAGATTCTACTCCCAACAAGATTCTTTTGCAATTATGTTTTGCTATTAAATTTACTATTTTTTCATTTAAAACAGAATATCTAGCAGCAGTACTCCATTTTAGGTCTTTAATACCGGACCTTTTAACTGCTTCACAAAATTTTTTAGCATAATCTTCTGAAATTAAATGAAGATCTTCTCCAACATCTAAATAATCTATTTTATTCTTAACGAGGCTTTGAACAAATTTTAATTCATCAATTGATCTTTGAGGTTCAGCAATCCTATAATGCCCAAGATAACATTTTACATTTTTATTGCTGTTATGGCAAAAGCCGCATTTGTATATACATCCTCTTGTTGTGCTAACAGGTAGATTGTTATGGTTTTTATCTGGAAAATATCTATCAATGTCTTCAAGCAGATCCCATGCAGGCATAGGGTGTGTTTTAAAATCTACAACCCTCTTTTGAGCTTCAAAAATCTTAATGTTTTTTCCTTCTTTAATGCCTGCTCCAGGTACTTCTTTAATCTCTCCTTCAAAATATCTTAAAAGATCTTGTAAAGTATATTCTCCTTCTCCTATACAAACAGCATCAATGTTTTTGTTTTCAAGAGTTTGTTTTGGTAAAATTGTTGGGTGAGGCCCGCCCCAGATTACTGGCTTTTTAAGTTTTTTAGCTATCTTGCTTATTTTTAATGCTCTAGGAATACATGGACCAGTTAAAACCCTTAATCCAATGACAAACGGATTTTTTTCTTTTATTAATCTCTCTACTTCTTTTTCATCAATATCTTTGCCAGAATAATCCTTTATTACAACATTATATCTATCTCTAATAACAGAAGCCAAATGCAATAATCCAAGGGGTGGATGAATAGTTATTGTTCCAGGTTCAATTAATAAAACTGTTTTCATTATTTTCTAAATTTGTCTCTATTTAAAAACCCTTTCCCTCAAAAATCCGTATATAAATCCTAATCCATAACTTATATGTATGCTTAGAAAGATTAGGGGCAATAAAACAATTCCTAAAAGACTTTTGTTTTTTCCTCCCTCATAGATAGAAAAAATAAGATTTAAGATCAAATATAATACAGGAGGAATCCAAAATAAACTGCTTATAGATAAAAATAAAGGTAATAAAACTAGATATAAAACAAACAAACTAGGTACTAAAAAATAAGGTTTTTTTATTGTTTCAAAAAGTCCTTCTTTTCTAGGCCTCATTTTTCCATAATTAAATATTTGTTTTGATAATCCAAAAAGTGTGCTTCTTTTCCTATTGCTAACTTTAATATGGGGAGAAAAAGCAACTTTAAATCCTGCTTTTTTTGCATCAGAAATAAACTTTGGATCTTCTGCAGGATAAAAGTTTTCATCGAATTTTACTTTTTTAAAAACATGTTTTCTGCATACCAGATTTGAAGAAGTAATATCTGATTCATCAGCATCAAACTTAATTTTACTGCCAGAATATCTTTGACTTACAGCAGCTGAGCCAAACTTAGATCCAAGAGCATAACTGCTTATCCGAGCAAAAAAAACATCTTTTTCATAATTTAATTGGGGCCCGCCAACAACATCAATTTTAGGATATTTTTTAAAGAATTTTTTTACTTCTTTTGTCCAATTATTTGAAAGAACAGTATGGCCATTGATAAATCCAACAAATTTTGACTTTGCTTTTTTTATTCCTTGATTTCTATTTTTAGAAGGATTTGGCCCTCTTTCTACTATAAAATCAATTTCTTTATGTTTCTTTATGCTTTCAGATGCATCAAATTCTCTATTTTGACCAAGCGGGATAATTACATTAATTTCCTTCATTTTTTGACCTCCAGTTCAAATAATACTTCTGAACAAGGCAGCATCCAACAAAAAAATCTCTCATACATTTTAGGATTTATATTTATAATTGGATTAAAAATATAATTTAAAGGTTTAAAACTAAATCTTGTAAAATTGAGTTTTCTGTTTTTTATCTTAAACTTAGGAACATCCTTGTAAAAACATTTTTCAGTAAAATAATCAAAAGTAAGATAACTAAACACCCTTTTATGGGTTGGATCCATATATGATACACCACATGAAAAATGAGGAACCCTTATTATTATCTTGGCTTTATTTTTAGAGATTCTTTTAATTTCTTTCATAATCTTGATTAAATCATCTACATGTTCTAGAACATGACTAGTATATATCTCATCAAAAGTATTGTCTTTAAAAGGCCAGGGAGTTTTATTTATATTCCAAACAACATCAACACCAGGAAGCTTAACTAAATCCATATTTACATAATTTTTCTTTATATCTTCGCCGCAACCAAGATTTAATTTTTTCATTTTAACGTTGTAATAATCTTTCATATATCCTAATAAATCCTTTGAAAGGAGAATTTAAAAGTCTTAGCCTTACAATAGCTAAAAACATTTCTAATCCGCATTTTCCTAGATTTACTTTGGAATATTTTTTATCACTCCACATAGTAGGTACTTCTTTGATTCTATATCCTTTTTTTCTTAGATTATACAAAATGTCTACATCAAAAGCCCATTTAGACATACTTAATAAATTAATACTGTTTTTTAATGCCTTTTTTTTGAAAATTTTGGCTCCGCACTGTGTATCTCTATAAGGCATCATTAATAAAGATCTGATTAAAATATTGAATATTCTTGAAGCAAAATATCTTTGCCAGCTTGGTTTTGGATGAACAATAGAGCCCCTTATATATCTGCTTGCTATTGCTCCATCATAATGATCAATCTTTTTAATTAGTTCATAATAAGCAACTGCTGGAGTGGCAAAATCCGCATCAACAAAGCCAATTAGATCAAAATCATTTTTTAGAGCATATTTAAAACCCTCTATTACGGCAAATCCCTTTCCCCCTTTTTTAAAATTAAGATAATCCACTTTTTTACACTTCTTTTTGCTTTTTTTCACAATATTCTCTGTTCTGTCAGTTGTATTGTTAATAACAACAAGAATCTTAAAATTCTTGATTTCTTTTTGCTTTTGCTTGTTATTAAAGAATCTGCAGTATTCTTCTAGTGTTTTACCTATTCTTTTTTCTTCATTATGAGCAGGTATTATAAGACATATTTTATGCATTCTTAGGAGAGCTTGGTATTCATTATAAATTTAACTGCTTCCATCATATTTATAAAACTCTAAAACTTTTGCTGTTTATGGCCTCATATTTAGACAAATATTTGGATAAATTTCTTAATTTAGTATATTCAAAAAATAAGACTATCAAATATCTTTTTGCCATATTTATTGCTGGTTTCTTATTAAGAATTATTGCAGCTATAAATTTAGGTGTTGCTGCAGATGATATGCATTTTACTGTACATGCAATAAATTTTCTTCAATCTGGCAAATTAGTTGTTTATGATCAATCAGCATCTCTTTGGTATTACCTAACAGATATTTTTTATGGAATTTTTGGAATGACTCAATTAGGCTCTAGATTTGCTCCAGTTCTTTTTGGAAGTCTTTCAATATTCATTATATTCTTTTTAACAAAAGAGTTTTTTGGAGAAAAATCAGCCCTAATAGCCGCAGTCTTGCTCGCTTTTTCACCATTTCATATAAAAAACACGCTTGCAGAAATGGATGTAACTGTTATGTTTTTTGCTTTTTTTAGTATTTTTATGTTTATGAAAGCAATAAGATTAAAACAATTAAAATTGTTTATTATAAGTGGAATTTTGTTAGGTTTAGGGATTTTGACAAAAGTTTATGCCCTGTTGTTTATTCCTGTTTTAATAGTTTATTTTTTCTTTGTTAATAAAAAACAAACAAACAAGTACCTCTCTAAGGATAATTTAAAACCCCTAATAGTATTTTTAGCAGTAATTTTTATTTTTTGTATACCAGCACTAACCCATAACTATTTGCTATATAAAGATAAAGGGTTTATGGATTTTCTATTTACAAATACCCTTGGATTAGGAAGAGATGTTGCTGCGCAGTATTATTCTTGGGATGCTGGTTGGGGCCATAGTGCAGATTTAAAAGGATTCTTTTTTGGAAATTCTGAACTTTTGGGAAAAACACCCTCATTTCTAACAGCTATGAGTTATTTTGTTTTTTCTGATCCTATTACATTTATTTTAGGTTTATTTGGATTAATTTATCTTTTACGCAAAAAGAAATACAAATATCCTCTTTTTATGTTCTTAGTGCTTTTATTTTTATTTGTTTATATGGCATCAAGAGTTCTTTTGCCCAAACACTATCTTTTTTTACTCATGATAACAGTTCCCATGGCAGCAGTCTTTGTAAATACTTTAGATAATTATATAAAAAATAAATCCTCCAAATTTAGACTTAGATATATTATAATCTTAATAGTGATACTGCAACTTTTTCTTTTAGGAATGAATAGTAAGTATATCATGCCCCACATGTACTCCAAAAGTTCTATAGCCCAGCTGATGGATTATAAACAAGACAACATTCTTTCTAATAGTTTAATCATAGCAGATAGTAGAATTTATCGCGGGCAAATTCATTGGGCATTAAACCAAAGAAATTACTTAGAAGCGTCTTATTTTGCAAGCTTATTGAATTTTTCAGATCGTCTTACAGGGAATAAACTTGCAACAGATATTTATTTTATTGAGTGTGTTTCAGATGATTGTGGCTGGGGAACAATAAAAGACCAACCAGACTTTAATAACAGTATGGAATCCATTGTGGATTATTTCAAAAATAATTCAAAAATAAAAAAAGAGATTTATTGCGCTGATAAACATCAACCATATTTTCCATTTATCTCAAAAAAAGATGAAATAGAATTTAGAGTATACAAGACCACCTTCATGTTAAATCCACAAATCTTTTCTGCATTAAAATCAACCCAAACCTGGTTCTTGTATCCTATTGGATATGATGAATCAATCCAACCAATATTTGATAAATATAAGGTACATAGTGGTTTTGATTATGCTTTAGATAAAATCGCACATTTTATTATTTACATTTCAATCCTGTCTTCATTTATCTCAGTTTTATATGTAATATATCTGCTAGCAGAAGAACAATGAACACCCTATCAATTATCATACCGGTTTATAATGAAGAAAGAACCATTGCTAAACTTTTAGACAAAGTGATAAAGGCTCCGCTTTCACTAAAAAAAGAAATAATTATCATTAATGATGGCAGCAAAGACAATTCAGAAAAAATAATAAAAGATTATATTAAAAAAATAAAGCGTAGTAAAAAAATATCCTTTAAATTTAAAACTAAAAAAAATGGTGGGAAAGGATCTGCTGTAAAAGAAGGAATTAAAATATCTAAAGGAAACATAATAATCATTCAAGATGCAGATCTAGAATATGATCCAAATGAATATCAACAACTAATACAGCCAATACTGGATAAAAAAACAAAAGTGCTTTATGGTTCAAGAAGATTAAAAAATAATAAAAAACATTCTCATTTTTCTTTTTATTTAGGAGGGATTTTGGTTACTACTATAACTAATTTGCTTTTTTGGTCAAGATTAACTGATGAGCCTACTTGTTATAAAGTATTTGAATCTAAATTGATTAAGTCTATGAAGATTATTTCTAATGGTTTTGAATGGGAACCAGAAGTGACTGCTAAGATTTTAAAAAAAGGACTAAAGATACAAGAAATACCCATTAGTTATTTTCCAAGAGATAAAAAACAAGGTAAAAAAATTAATTGGAAAGACGGATTAAAGGCCATATATACTTTATTTTATTGGAGATTTAAATCTAGTTCTTAATAAACAAGCTTCCAACAAGGATAAAGAAATTAGCCACTGTCAGACTTATACAGAAATTCAATATATTTTGGTTGAATAAACTAAGTAAAATAATCTCTAATAATACAAATACAAGCATAAAATAAGGTTTTTTGATCTTGTCATGAGATAATTTATGCAAAACAATTAGATTAGCAACAGAAAGAAAACTAAAAGCAAGACCAGTGTAAACTATTATATTACTAATTTCTAAATATTTGCTTCCAAATAAAATTTTAATGATTAATTCAGGAAATAATAAGAATGCTAAAACAGCTATTAAACAAAGCAAACAAGTTATTATTAAAGATTTCTTAAAAACACCCCTCTTTTCATGTTTCTTCTTTTCAGAAGAAATTGGAAACATTGCTTTTCCTATACCGTTTGTTCCAAAAAATATCATTTTTCCTAGCATAGAAGCTACAGCATATTTTCCAGCCATTTCTGGAGAAAAAAATCTTTTAGCAATTATTACATCAAGACTATACATCAAGATTATAGACAATAATAAAATAAACACAGGCCAACTATATGAACGTATACCATTAACTCCCATTTTCTTTTCTTTTTGATTCATTATGTCTTTAATGAAAATTAAAGATAGAAAAAATGTAATCAAAACAGCTCCAATAAGTCCAAAAACAGCCCCATAAACACTGTGAAGTAAATAAACAAAAAGAACAGAAAATATAATCTTTCCTACAGATTCCAAGTCCATACTAAGACCAAGATTTGTAAATCTTTTTTTACCTTGTAAAACCCCTCTTATTACAGGAACACTAAATGCTGCAAATAAAATAAGGCCGATTAAAGCCATAAGTAAAAAATCAATTTCAAGAAAATAAGAGAAAAACAATGCAATAGGAATAAAAATTATATAAAATAAAAGAGCAACCCTTAATCCTTTTTTTAAACTTTTTAAAAACAAATTTTTAATTTTACCTTCATTATTTCTAAATTTACTTGTATATCTTGAAATTATCGCTTGTATTGCTTCTGTGGGTATTGAAAAAATATAAACAAAAGACATTAAGACCACCAATATTCCATAATCTTCTATACTCAACATTCTTGCCATAGTAAAGTGAAATACATAATTAAGAAGATTGAAAATATTGATCATAATAAAAAGGATTAAACTACCCCTGATTAATTCATCTTTTCTTAGATTCAAAATTCTTTTAAACATTTTTATTAAAAAATCCCTTGTCTGAACAATATAAATCCCAAAACAATAATTATCAATTGCATAAAATTAATGAAGTATACAACATCTTTTTCATAAACTTTCTTTTTGAATTTTTTCAAAAACCATATTGAAAGATGAGTCAATCCATAGATCTTATCATAGAGCAAATCTAAACTTCCATCTTTATTGGGTTTTCCAAAGGATTGCTTTTTCAAGTTACCCCGAGATTTTAATATTACTTCAATAATATAAGGGATAAAGAAAAAAACAGCTATTTTTTCTACGTTTCCAAGTATTGCAATAATCGCAATTAATCCCCCAATAGGATATGTTAAAACATCTCCAGGAAATAATTTAGCAGGTGTTTTATTAAAAATCCAAAAACTTAATAGCGCAGCAACAGCAAGAAAACATATTAATGTAAGCCAGCTGTTTCCACTAAAATATGTAGCAACACCTAAAGCAGCCAAAATAATTGCTCCCTGACTAGCTTCTAATCCATTCATGCCTGCGAGAAAATTAAATGTAGTAGCTGCTCCAGTTATTCCTAAAGGAATCAATATTAATGGATATATTAGACCAAGACTCATTCTACCTAATAAAGGCAAGGCCACTGTTGACTCTCCTGCATTGATTACAATTAAAGGAATAGAAGAAAATATTACTAAAATCAATCTTACTTTTTTACTTAAACCACCATGTCTCCAGCCAAATAAATCGTCAACTAATCCAATTCCTGCAAGAAACAAGACAGTAGTAGTTAATGCAAATAATTCTATTATATTGCTATTATCTTTAAAATAAAAAGTAATAATGGCTATATACAATAATATAGAAAGAATAAATCCCATAATTACTGTAATTCCTCCTGATCCAGCAATTTTTTCTTTACCTAACTTATTCATGTCTTTCCATTCTAATTTGATTTGCTTAACCTTTCTAATCCAATATGGAATAATAATGAAAGTTAATATAAAACTTGAAATCAAAGGAATCAATAAAATTGGGGCTATCATTTTAATAAAATCCCCCCCTTGCAAGTCTTAATTCTTCACTAGGATAATCTTTTTCAAGCCATTCTGGAACAATACTAATATCTGCAGGATAATTTATTTTCCATATTCTAATAGGGCCTTTAACACTTCCGTAAACAAGAAAATCAGTGACATTTAATCCTTGGGCATTAATCATTCCTACTATATAATCTTCTTCTTCATGAACAAGTTCAAAATTATCTCCTTCGTTAAATAAATATAATTTGGCAAATAAAGTTTTAATTACTCTTGAACTTACAAATATCCCAGCACCTTTTTTGTTTAATTGAGTGCCTGAATCTGTGATCATAGGAACAAGTCTTAAACATCCATTATACCCATTACTATCAAATTCATATTTTACATTTTCATAATAAACACAATTTAATGGGATCCAAATTTGTCTTCCTTGATAATTAACAAATAATGCTTCGGCCCCTGTGATTTGTTCTTTATTTTCTCTGATTCTTATCATAGCAATTGCTGCTTTTCTCCAAGGAAATAATGTTTCTGAATCATTTGTCTTATAAACAAAATCTTCGTCAAGCACATAACTTCCTTGATAATAATATTCTGTCTCATTTCTCAATTCTTTAGTAGCCCTTTCATCCATAGCAAATGTTGTAAGCCAGCTGTATTTATTATAATTTTCATCACTTCCAATACTTGAATAAGCAGAATATTTCCCTATGTCTGTAGAATCAATAAGTAAATAAGAAACATTATGAGTTTTTAATAATTTTAAAGCATTTTCTTCATTATGTCCTGTTAAAACATGATATCCAAATAAATGATTCCAGTAAACAATAGCATTTCCTCCATCCAGCATTGTTGGTCGTTTACCAATACTCTGAAGCCAATAACCATAATCCCACCAATGACTAAATACAGCATCTTCTGCAGTATTATTTCTTACCCAAGCCATTGCTTTTTGCCATTGCTGATTATAAACAGTAGGAACATAGCTTTGTCCTGCAGCACGCGTGCTTTGATAAAATTTAAAACAAGTGAACAAAACCAAGATTCCAACAATTATCAATACTCCAAGCCAAATATTTTTTTGTTCTTTGCTGCTTTCATTTGATTTAACTAATATTTCAAATGGAATAAATGCAACTATCAGGCTTACTGGTGGAATAAGGACCATAACAAGTCTTATGGCACTTCTTGCTCCAATAATTGCTACAAAGAACAAAGCAAATAGAAATAAGTAGGAAATATTAAAATCTTTTAATAAAACTTCTTCTTTATTTTTTTCATAATTATAACTTAAATAAAAAAAGAATAATCCAAAAACAGCCACCCCTGCTAAATACAGCATCTTACTTGCAAAATTTACTCCATTTAATATACTCTCTCCAGAATATCTACTGAATATAAGAGCAAACAAAAAGAAAGTATATGTTGCAGTAAGGTATAATCTATCTTTTTTCTTTAGATTTTGTGATTTATAAAAAAGCAGTATAGATCCGATAAAAAATAACCAAAATAAAACAGGAATTCCAGTTATAGTTGGACCAAATTCATTTTTCCATCCGCTAAAATAGGGTTGTCTGTTTTCAGCAACAGTAAGTGAAAAACGATCTTCAATTGGTTGAGTAAGCTGCATAGCAATATCACTAACAAAATTTGGAATAAATCTAATTCCAAAAATTAAACTTGAGGCAACAACAACCAATATTATAAAAAACACCAAAGAAATTAATTTTTTAGGATATTTTCTTTTTAGATCTTCTATAAAATTTATTTTTTTAGCAGTCTCAGTAGATAAAAAATAATCAATACCCATGATAACAAAAGCCGCAAGTGCAAGACCACTAGTAGTTGAAGAAAGCAAAGCCGCAAAAGTAATTCTTTCATATAACAGAGGAAGAAGAATAAAAACTGTAGCTATCCAAATACCATAATTTATAATTTCTCTTTTTTCAGTTTTTCCTATAATCCAAAGAAAAAAACCAAAAATTCCAACAGTTGTATAAATATAAATTGCTCCACCCCATATCAAACTCATTAAAACAGTTGATAATCCAGCCATTCCAGCCAGTATATGTGATTTCTTTGCTTTTTCTTCTTTAAATGCAGAAATAAAGAAATATAATGCTAAGAACATAAAAAAGAAAGAAGCAGATTCTTTTTCAGGGATTCCAGCAACTGTTCTTGGTAAAAAAGGCGGACTGATAATTAATATTAATGTGGCTAGCGCTGCAATATACCACCGATATTTGTGACTATCAAATATTTTTCCAGCAAGCAAAAAGAAAGCAACAACAGTAAGTAAAAACATAAAAGCAGGAAACATTACCGAGGAGTATTCTATAGTTACATCTCCAAAAAAATCCAGGAATTTATGAAAATAAGCCATCATGTATGGCAATAAATAGGTTTCTTGAGAAGTATCATAACCCAACGGAACATACCTCATTGTATCTGTTTCTGGAATACTTCCAGTTTCAACAATAGATTTTGCATATCTATAGAACAGCCAAGGATCAAGATCAGGACCAAGAGTATATTCTCCAGTTGTTATGTCTTTTAATCCAGGAACATTTGCTGTTCTAGTTTGCCACGCTATTCCTAATAAAATCAAAAGTAGAATAATTACGATGAAGTTCTTTTTAAACAAAAACTCTTTTAATTTCCTCTTTCTTTCTTCTATTAACTTATGATCATCCATTTTTATACCTATTTTGCTAAATCTTCTATTAGTTCTTCTGCACTCTTTTGCCTTGCTACTTTATTTTCTTCACCACAAAAAGGGCATGCTAAAGGCACATTTTCAGAGTCAAAAGAATATTGGCAATTTTTACAGTATAGCTTCATAAAAACCTAGTGGGGATTTTTCTTTTTAAAGCTATCTAAGCAAAAAAACTTATCATAATAACTTCAACTAAACCAGAAAAAAGCAGCAACACAATTGCTAGAATTATAAGATTAATAAAATCTTGAATTATTTCTTTAAACTTAGACCTATCAAAATCTTGCTTTATTACAGCCATGCTTACTATTCCACCAGCAACAGCCCCTATAAAATAAGCTGCAATTTCAGGCAAACCATGAATCATATACCTTACAAAACTCATTGGCAATTGGCTTATGTTCATTTTTGTAAATATACCCATAGCAACAGCTATTACGCTAGCATTCCAAGCTAAAATAAATATAGCTCCCCCTCCAAAAATTAACGAGAAAATTATCGTGAACATTAATACATATACATTATTAAAAAATATTGTAAAAAACCTATCTGTACTAGTGGAAAAGCCAGTAACATGGTTTGGAGAAGTATATTCTTCTACACACATGTCAAAATTTGAAGGATGATTGATATAGCAATAAGTCTCTATTTGGGCTTGAAAATTATGACTGTAGCCCGTTAAAATATACCAAGCAGCAAATGCAATAACAAAACCAACAAATAACCATAATAAGGAAATTATTGCTCTGGAATGCTCTTTTATTATTTTAAAACTTCCATCATGCTTAATATCTTTTTCTTCTTCATGCCTTAATAAATAATACATAAAAGGCATAGAAAACATTACAGTAAATGTCACAACAACAATACCTGAATATTTAGCAAGAACAGGCCCAGAAAAAATCCAGTTTGTTAATATTAATGACATAAACGAATAAAATGCTCCAACAAGAAGCATCTCTATTGGCCTCTTTTCAGCCCTTCTCGGGTTTAACAACATCTCAAGCATTTTTAATGTAAGTTACTAATGTTTTTATACTTATCTTTCTTGTTATCAAAATGAAAAAAGAGGTTAAAAAGATTGTTTCTGATATTAAATCTATCAAAATACAAGGAGCGACAAATATCGCTAAAGCAGCCCTTAAAGCCTATATCAAAGAACCTACAAAAGAAGTAGAAAATGCTTTAATTAAAGCAAGACCAACAGAACCTTTGTTAATGAATACTCTTAATTATATGCAAAAATGCATTCAAGGAGAAAAAAATCAATGTCAAAAGATTTCAGATCATTTTCATACTACTCAAGATAAAATAAACTCTTTTGCTTACAAACTAATTAAAAATAAAAACGTTATTTTCACACATTGCCGTTCTACTAATGTTCTCAGGGCTTTGATTAATGCAAAGAAAAAAGGAAAAAAATTTGAGGTTTATAATACAGAGACAAGGCCTTTATTTCAAGGAAGAAAAACAGCTCTGGAATTAAGAAAAGCAAAAATAAAAGTCACCACTTTTATAGATTCTGCCACAGCAATTGCTCTTGAGAGAAAACAAAAAACAAAAAAGACAAACTTTGTCTTGTTGGGTGCAGATGCAATCCTTAAAGAAGGGGTTATAAACAAGGTTGGTTCTGGTCTGATTGCAGAATTAGCATATTTACATGATATCCCAGTTTACATTGTTGCGGATTCTTGGAAATTCTTTCCAAGACACATTCAAATAGAAGAAAGGAATTTTCATGAAGTATGGAAAAATGCTCCCAAGAAACTAAAAATTAGAAATCCTGCATTTGAATTTGTGAAGAAAAAATTCATCAAAGGAATTGTATCAGAATTGGGGATATTTAGTTTTAATAAATTTCTTAGAAAAGCTATTTCTTCCCTTCGATAGTTTCTTTGACTCTATCATTTAAGTCTTCCATAGCTTTAATGTATTCCAATCTTGCAATTTCAAGTTTTTTGATCTGTTCATCAATTAACTTGATTGTATTGAGAACATCTTTTTTTACAACAATTCCTGCACCAATGTTTACATATAATTCTTTATCTTTAAATTCGGCCTTTGTGTATATTCCTTTTCCTAATGAGACCAGGCTTTCTTTTTCTTTATTTTCTTCAAATGTTTTTAAATTATCTTTTAATTCATTTAGTTCTGCTATTTGTTTGACAACAGCCTCATTCTCTTGAGAAATCTTTTCAGCTTCTTGCTGCAGCATACTTAGCTTAAGTAGATATTCTTGATTCATTTTATTGCACTTTCAGTAATTTTCTAAAGATTCCATTAGTGATTATGCCCACAATGATATAATACCATATCCATGAAGATAATATTGGTGAATAAATATTTCTAAGCCAGATAATCAAAACAAACATTGGCAGCATGGTAATTGCCATTGGTTTTAATGAATGTTTCATCATCTCTCCAGATAACTGTAAAACTTTTTTGTTTATCTCCATCATCTTTTGAGGATTACTCTTGTGATTTTTTGCTTCTTCTTGATATTTTTTCTGCTCTCTTTTTATCTGTCCAAGCCTTTCTTGGTCTGTTGTGAACTTATAGATAATAGTCATAACAAAAGTTATCATAGCTGCAAATAAAGAAATTGTCAATTTTGGATATGTTTGTAAAATTTCTATGATCATTTTATCCCATCATTTTCTTTAGTGCAGGATGCATATCAACTGCATGTTGCTGTGCAATATTTTGGTAAAACTGATATGTGATCATAATAGCCAGCAATATTGCAGTGCCATTAATCAATGCTCCAAGTAAATCAGCTACTGAAGCTAATAATCCTACTGCAGCTCCACCCATAACAGTCAATGGGGTTATATATCTTCCTAAAATGCTTTCAAGAACTCTTTCATCTTTTCTAAATCCGGGTATTTGCAGTCCACTAGATAATATATTTCTTGCTTGGCTTGAAGCATCCATGCCGCTTGTTTTTACCCACAAAACTGCAAATATCGTCGAGAAAACTATAAAAAATAGCATAGAAGTTATTGCTCTAAAAAAATCAAGCGTTCTTAAACTTCCGGTGATTAGTCCATTAACAATGTTTACATTAGAAAGCCAATATGCAAGACCTGATATAGGGGCTCCTTGTGAAAATGTTCCTAAGAACGTAGGCCTTCCTAAACCGCTTTCAAGCAGGCCAGCAAATAATTGTAAATTAGCTACCAGTGCAGCAGTTAAGATAACTGGAATAACAGAAGCATAGAAAAATGATAAAGGCCATCTTATTCCATACCCTCTTAATCTATCATAACTTAATGGAATTTCTATTTTCAATGATTGCGCCCAAACAACTGCTATAAAGATTAATACAGTAAAAAATATTACAAGAAATGCTGCCAGAGCTTCTTTTGGTGATTGATTTATTAATGCTTGGATTATAACTAGCAATTTACCTGCACAAGGGGTTCTTGAAAAATCTAGGATACAATTTGATCCATCAGGTCCAACAAACTGCAATAATCCGGTAATCATTCTCCAACCAACTCCCGCTGCAATAAACAAACTAACTCCAGAGCCAAACCCCCATTTTTGAGCAAGATCATCCATAAAAACAATAGCAACACCACCCAAAATAAGCTGTATTATTACTATGCCTGCAAAACCAGCACTTGCTTGCAACCCTTTCATTAAAACATATATGCAAGCCTCAAATATGATAAAACCATAAACAAATATTTTTTGCAATCCTTGATGACGTCTTTTTCCTTCTTCTGTATTTGTATCTATTTTAATTAAACCACCGCCCATCAATAATTGAAGAATAATACTGGCCATAACAATTGGACCTATACCAAGGCTAATGATGCTTCCAAAATCTGTACCAAGAATAATAGCAAGATATTTGAATCGTTCTAATGAATTGGCCTCTAAACCATGAAGAGGTATGTTTGCAAGCACAAAGAACATAACTAGAATTATAAGTGTCCATTTTAATTTTACATTAAAAGACACCTTTTTTTCAGGAGGACTTTTTACTTCAGGAATATTCCTTACTATGCTCTCAACACTCATTTTTATATTTAGTGGTTTACGTTTAAAAAACTTGTGAAATCTCGATTATTGAGAAAAATTATTTCTCTTTTTTCTTAGTTATTTTTTTCTTAGGGGCTTTTTTCACAGGTTTTGATGGCTTTTCTTTAACTGCTGGTTTTTTTACAATCTTTTTCTCAACCTTTTCTGCTTTTTTCTTTTCAACTATTGTTATTTTGCCACCAGCCTTTTCAATCTTATCTTTTGCAGAGTTTGTGAATTTTCCAGCAATGATTATAAATTTCTTTTTTACTTCCCCATCACCAAGCACTTTATATGCCTGAAGATTAATTTCAACACCATCTTTTGTCAGCCCTTTTTTCTTTAAACTTTTAATTTGTTTTTCTATATCACCAACATTGATCTCAGAAAATTTTTCTCTTTTCTTTAATCTCTTTGCTTTTCCAAAATAATCTCCCATATACTTGATTACAAAAGTTTTCTTTTGTTTACCGCTGCCAGACATACCCGGGCCTCCGCGATTACCAGTGCCTTTATGTTTTTTTGCAGCATAACCACCAAGTCTTAATCCTCTTCTTCTGCTGCTTTTTCTTCTTTTCTTTAGTTTCATTATAACATCCTCTTGATTAGATCATTTATTTTTTCCTTGTGATTTCCCAAGACTCCTTTTGGAAAATGAACCTTTGTATTGATTCCACCTCTTGCGGGATGTAATCTAAAAAAGGGTTTTAATCCCAATTCAGAATATTTTTTTCCTTTTTCAATATCTTCTGCTGCCTTTGCAGCATTTACTTTTTTTGTTTTATCAATTGGTTGTGCCCTATTTTTTAAAAGTTCAACAAAGGTTTCTTTGTTTATGTCGCCATAAGCAACAAAATTTACCACTTTCTTTAGCATTCCCATTACAACCGGAGTTTCTTTTACAACCACACACGAATATTTTCTTCTAATTCTAAGTCTATCAAGAGTTTCTTTTACTTTCTTTGTAAGACCAATTTGTCCAGTTATTCTTATTATTGCTTTCATTTTTTCTTTACGGTTTTCTTTAAAGCTTCAATTAATGCTTTTGCAAAATTTGCAGTTGTTCTTGTTTGTCCAAATGTTTGGCTGTAAATATCTTTGATCCCAGCCAATTTCAAAATTTTCTTGCCTTCATCCCCAATTACCAATCCAGTGCCTTGCGGAGCAGGAATTAGTTTCATTCTTATGCTTCCGCATTTTCCTTCTACAATAAATGGAACTGTGTGCGGATTGCTGCAAGAACAATCAAAACTTGCACAACTTCTTGCTACTTTAATTACATTTAATTTAGCATTTCTCATTGCCTTCTCCCTAGCAGGCACAGTTTCTTTTGATCTGCCAATTCCAATACCTACATGGCCATTTTCATCACCAACAACAGCCAAACAAGCAAATGTAGGAGTGTTCCCTTCTGCAGTTTTCTTTTGAGTTTGTTTCCATATTCTTCTTTTTCCACCACCAAATTTTCCTTTTGCTTGTCCAATTGCAAGCAGATCTGATTTAAGTTTTAATAAACTATCAACTATTTCAGCTTCAAGAATCTTATGGCTATCTAAGACCCCATCTATATTTGTTATTTTGCCGGCTTTTACACTTTTTCCGACGGTAGTTTTTGGAATCCAGCTTTTTAATCTATCTTCTTTTAATTCTTCATCTGTTTTTCTTACTCTGCCCCTTTCTTTTGAAACTTGTTCAACCTTTTCTCCTTTTTTTTCAGTGTCAACTACTTCTTCAACTTTTTCTACTTTTACAACAGGTGTTTTTTCCGCCATTTTATTCTTTTTCTATTTTTTCTTTTATATTATTTATTATATCTTTGACTTTTGTATTTTCTCCAGACAATTTTTTAACATCTGGGAAAACATCTTTGTCAGCATTAATCTTTAATCCAGCATCAATTGTTCCTTTCAAAAAAGCATAAACTTTAGATTTTTTAATATGTCTTAGCATGCCAATATCAAAAATAAATTCTTTGCTTTTTGATTTTTTTAAAATCCTTTTTCCAAGCAAAAGTCCTGTCAAATAACATGCCGGTATAGATTTTAAACTTCCTGATTTTTCTTGAGGCCAACCATATGCAACCAGGTCTTTTGAAGTTACACCCAAAATTACTTTATCTTTTGCATTTTCACTCTGAATGCATTGTCCAATTGCATATCTATTTGTTTTTCTAAACAATATTCTTGGTTTTCCACTTTTAAGCAATCCAACCCTAAGTAAGTAATCTGTCTTCTTTTGCCTTTTCCTTCTTTTGATTACTCTCATTTTCTAACATTCTCCATTAAATGAGCTCTGCTCTTGAATGATTTGGTTTTTATCTGTTTCCTTAGTTCTAAACACTGCTCATTTGTGATCATTCCGCTTTTTCTCAAGTCTCTCATTGTTTTTCTCAATTTTCTTGTTAAGGTCATATAATTTTCCTTTCTTTTATTTACTTTTTTCTTGATCTTCCCCATTCTTCTTTTTGTTTTTCTTTTCTTGATCTTCCTTCTTCCAGATTTTTCTTTTACTGAAATCGCTTTACTTTGTACAAGATCTTTGATATCTTGTCTTGTTAAAGCCTCTTTAATTTCATTTAATCTAATGTCATCAAATATAACTCTGTCTACTCCAACTCCCAAAACACGGGCTGCAAGTTGTTTTTTTGTTTTTAGATTCATTTTATTTCACTATTTTTGCATTTTTTGTTTTTAATTTTTCAAGTATGATTGTTTTCTTCCGTTTTCCCAGCTTTCCTATTTTCACTTGTTGTCCTTTTTCTATTTTTTCAACATCTTGTAAACACGTAATCTTTTTTATCTCGGTTTTTTTCTTAATTTTTTTCTTCATACCAATACTGGGCCTTGAAGACTTTCCCCTTATCCCTTCTCTTATCTTATTATGTCTGCCTCTTGGATTTCTCCATTTAAGATTTTTCTTCTTTCCACCAATTCTTTTGAAGTGGTGTGTATGTGTTCTTAAAAATTTTTTTCTCATCTTCCTTTTTCCTTCTTAGTTATGAATATGCCGTCTTGGAAAACTCTCCTATCCCTGTATTTGATTTTGCTTGTTTTTTCTATTGTTGCTGCAGTTTGCCCTGCTAATTCCTTGTCATGTGATGCAACTGTGATAATATCCTTATTAATTTTTACTTCTACTCCCGGAGATATTTTAGCTATTCTTGGAACTTTTTCCCCTAAGAAATTTTTGATTATCAATTCATTTCCTTTTAATTCCACTGTGCAAGGAAAATGTACATAACATATCTTAAGTTCATAAACAAATTTCTCCTGTAACCCTTTGACAGCATTTCTTAGATGTGCCGCAATACTTTTAATCAGTTTCTTTTCATTTTTTGTTGCTTTTTCATTGACTAACACCAGGCTGTTTCCTTCTTGTTTTATTTCAAAACCACTATATTTTCTACTAATTTCATTGTTATCTTTCTTTAGGGTTACAACTCTATTTTTTATTTCAGCCGCAATCCCTTCCGGCAATTCTATTATTTCTTTGATTTCTTTCTTCATTTTAGTAGAAATATGCAATAAGGCACCCTCCAATCTTCTTTTCCATTGCCTCTGTATGTGTTAAAAGCCCCTGGTTTGTAGAAACTACAAGAAAGCCAAATCCTCTTGCAGGCAAATATCTTCTAAGATATTTTTCTATTGTATCATTAGAAACAAAAAATCTTGGTTTAATAGAATTGCATTTGTTTAGTTTGTCTGTAAATTCTATTTTAAGCTTTTTGTCTTTAATGACAGCGCCTTTGATGTAGCCTTCTTTCTTAGCAAGTTCCAAAACGCTCATTAAGAACTTTGAGTACTTACTTACAAGTATCTCTGTCTTATTTCTTTTCTTTGCATTCATGATTCCATTCAATGTATCTGATATGATATCTTGACTCATTTTAACTATATTTTTTGAATCCGATCTCTTCTGCTATTTCTCTAAAGCAGTGCCGGCATAAATTTAATCCATAACTTGAAATATGTGCTCCAAATCTTTGACATTTTTCACATTTCTTTGTAGCTATTCCAAATTTTCTGTCTTTGGGCTTATTATGTTTGAGAAACTTTTCCCATTTAGCTGGTTTGTTCTTCAATTGATTAAAAACTTTTTTCCAATCACTTGCTGTCATATTATATTTGTGTTAAAATTTTTTTTCATAAACTCAATAATCTCTTCTTTTGAGATATTTTGTTTTTGAGGCAATTTTCCCCGCTTAATCTTTTTTCTTATTACCCTCTTGCCTGGCCTTACAAATGTAACACTCACATCTAGACCTATTATTCCCACCTCTCTCAGGTATTCCATATTTGGGATTTCAATATATTCTTTGATTCCAAATGAAAATGAGTTTTCCGCAATCTGCTTTTTCTTTAATGTGTTTTCAATAGCTCCAAGCAATCTTTTAAGCAATTCTGCTCCTTGTTTGCCTCTAATTGTAACCATTACTCCAACTTCTAATCCGGGTCTTACCCCAAATGAAGGAATTCTTTTGTTTGATTTTCTTTTCATAGGAGTTTTTCCAGAAATTTTTTGAATTAATTTAAATCCTTTTTCTAGGTTATCTGCAGTTCCACCTATGCTTAAAACAATCTTCTCTATTTTGATGGTTTGCATTTTGTTCATTCTAGGGCAATCAAACTTTCCAAGTTTACATTTATTTTTTCACCATCTAATTTTATTTCTGCAAGCTGTTCTCCTATTTTTTCAATCACTCCTTGCTTTCCCATATGTTTTCCACTTTTAACCATGATTTTTGTTTTCTCTTTAAGAGGAATTATTTTTTTTATTCCAGATTTAAAATCAATTAGAGCTGAATCTCCAATCTTAAAATTATCTTTAACAAGATAATTTCTTCCGTCATCAAGATTTATCTGCACCTTTTTTCCTTTCAATATTTTTCTTCCGATCACTTTTGCTATTTTTGTACCGGCCTCTTTTTCACTTATTTCTTCTGGCATGAATTTTTTGTTTTTAATTGTAATCCGATAACATTGCTTCTTTAATTTTAAAATATCAAATAATTTAAGCGCATAACTTATTTCCTTAACAAGCAAACCATTTACAGTAACCATTCCTTCATGCAGCATTCTTTTAATTTCTTTTTTATTCTGAGCAAACTTCATGACATCTCTGATCATTACTATTAATGGAATGCCTTTTTCTGAAGGCACAACCAAGTATTTTGTTCCTTTTCTCGGAATTGGCCATGTTTTTGGACTTGATATTCTTTTTAGGTGCATTCTATTTTCCCCTCCTCAATGCTTTGTCTCTCTCCTTGTCTTCAAGATTTAAATCAGTTATTTGAAGATTTGATGGATTAAAATAAACATTAACTTTTGTCCCATCTTTCTTTTGTTTTTGTATCCCTTCTATTGCAACTCTCATTTTAATTAGATTAACTAAACTTATTTTGCCTGTCTTTTTCTTAAACTCGCCCCGCATTACTTTTACACTATCGCCTTTTCTTATTGGAAAACTTTTTCTCTTGTATCTAGTTTTAAGTTCTTTGCTTAGATTTGCAGATACTGCTTTATGTCTTAAATGCAAGGGAGCATTAGCTTTGTATTTTCTTTGTTTTCTTGGCTGTTTGCTTGCTTTCCATTTTCTTGAAAATTTTTGTTTCATTTTATACTACTCCTGCTGCAATCTTAGAGACTTCTTTCCATCTTTCTGAAATCTCTCTTGGAACAACTCCTTTGACTTGTGTTCCTTTTGGATTGCCTTTTTCATCTTTTAATAAAGCGACTGCATTATCACTGAAGCATATTCTTTCCCCATTTAATCTTCTGTAGGGTTTTTTCTGCCTTACTACAACGGCATCAAATACTTTTCCTTTCATTTCAGGATTGCCTTTTCTTACACTTACTTTTACCCATGATCCAACGCCACATGATAATTGTCTTCCTTTTCTTGATTTCATTTTTTTTACACTAACTATTCTTACTATTTTTGCTCCAGAGTTATCTGTAGCTATAACTAAGCTTCCAATGTGTAGTCCTAGACTCATTTTTGCACTAATTGCCTTCATTTTTTATCTCCTTAACTGTTTTATCTCTTAATTTTTTTATAACAACACAATGTATAATCTTGCTTAAAGGTCTGCACTCTTTAATTTCTATATAATCTCCAACGTTAATATGATCTTTCAAACAATCTGGAAGTCTTGCATGAATCTTTGTTTTTTTCATGTAATATCTTTCAAACTTTCTTACTTTCACTATTCTTTCAAATTCTATTACTACTCTTCTGTCTAGTTTTTTTGTAACATATCCTTTGAAGCTTCTTCCCCTAGCTTTAAGATGTCCGTGAGTAGGACAGTCTTTATCGTTACAACTAACGCGACCTTTCTCTTCTTTCATTTGGTTACTTTCAGCTATTCTATCTTCTGTTTTTTTCATTTTGTTTTTTATTCGCTTATTGAATCTTCTGGAAAACCAAGTTTCATCAAAGCCTGCTTCATTTTTTTCCTGTGGTCTCCTTGTAGTTCAACAGTGTTTCCTTTCACTGTTCCTCCACATGCAAACTCCGACTTCAACTTTTTTGCGATCTCTTTGAGATCAATGTCTTTGTTGAAGCCCGAAATCACTGTCATCAACTTTCCGTATCTTTTCTTTTCAGTACTAATTTTTATCTTCTGTTCTTCTTTTGCGATCTCTGTACATACGCAAGCTTCTTCTGGTAATCCACATTTTGGACATATCTCCATGTTATTTGAGCGTTAATATTCTGGCAATAGCCTTTTTTATTTCTTTTGCCTTGATCTTTGATGACTTATTTGACGGAGCGTATCTTTTAGATAGCTCTAATCTTAATTCCTTTAATCTAGTTTCTCGATCTTTTTCTGACATATTCTTAACTTCTTTTTTTCTTATTACTGCCATTTTTTTCCTCCCCAGATTCCATTTTATTTCTTAATATATCTTGTTTAACTTCATCATTTAATTCAATTTTATCATGAATCTTTTTATCTGGAGACAATATACTGACTTTAACTCCTACAACGCCGGGCTGTGTGTGAGCAACAGCTTCTGCTTTATCAACGATTTTTGCAGTGTCCCCTGTTTTTTTCAAATAACCCTCTGCAAATCTCCAACTTTTTGCTCTCTCACTTGGAAGTTTTCCACCGAGCCTTATTTCAATTCCCAATGCCCCAGCCCTTCTAATTCTTTGCATCATCTTATAAGCGACCACTTTGAATTTAAGGCTGCCAAATCTCTCTAAAGCAAGAGCAATTTCATCAGCAACTGTCTGAGCATCAAATTCAGGCCTCTCAATCTCTTTAATCTCAATCTTTGGATTTTCTAATTTAAACTGTTTTTTCAGTTCTCCTGTTAATTCTGCAATTTTTTCTCCCTTTCTCCCAATCACAAAACCTGGTTTGCTTGTTGTTACAATAATCTTTTCACCTATCGGAGTATATTCAATAGACACAAAGCTAACTTTGCTTTTTCCAATGGCTTCTTTAACATATTCACGAATCTTGAATTCTTCTTTCTTCAATTTCACAAATTTTCTTTCTTCCATCTTTACTTTTCCTTTGCTTGAAGCAAAACATTTGCTCTTTTAAATCTTCTAGATCCAAATCTTCTATATGGTCTTGCAGCCCTATCAGCTTTTGCAAGACTTATTATAGGGTCATTAATTTCTAGAACTCTTGCGTTTGCATCAAGACTTTTTAATAAGCTGATTATTATCTTAGTAGCATTTATTGGATATCTGCCAGACATTATTCCTTTTCCTTTTCTGTGAGGTATTTCTCCTTTCATTGGAACAACTTTCTTAAATTTTAATACAAGTTCAAGGTCCATAAGAGCATCTTGTATTTTCTTGCCTCTTATCATTTTACATATAGCCATGGCATGTTTTTTTGATATGCTTAAGTTTCTTCCGTTTGCAACAGCTTCTTTCTTCTTTGGCTCTGGCTTTTTCACTGCAGTCTTAGCTACATTTTCTTCCTTCTTCTCTTCCTTTCTTTCTTTTACAACTTTCTTTTCTGCCATTTTATCTTTATTTTACAGATGCAGATGCAGAGCTTCTTGTTGCTCCGATACCAGGTGCTCCGTGTTTTACTTTTGTTCTTGTATCACTAAATTCTCCAAGTCTGTGACCAATCATTTCATCTCCTATTGCTACTGAAACAAACATTTTTCCGTTGTGAACTTGAACAGTATAACCAACCAATTTAGGCACAATAACCATGTCTCTTGAGTGTGTTTTAATAGCCTTCTTTTTTTCACCGAGGTTAATACATTTTTTTACAAATTTTTCTATTTTATCTCCTTGTCTTAAAATACTTCGTCTTGTTCTAGAATCTACATAATTTGCAAACTCACGAGTGCTCATGTTCTTTAATTCTTCAATTGTTTTTCCTCTGTATTTTGTTTCTCTTGCCATTTTTACCTCTTTCTCCTACCAGTTCTTCTTGGTCTTAACAATCCAACTTTTGTTCCAGGTGGAGTATGCCTTTTGATAATCTTTGATTTGATTCTTTTTCCTCTTCCAGATCCAAATGGATGATCTATTGCATTCATCTTAACTGCAGATGTTCGTGGCCATAATTTGCTTCTTGCTTTCATTGCAAACCATTTATTTCCAGCTTTCAAAAAAGGTTTTTCTCTTCTTCCACCGCCGGCAATTTCACCAACAGTGGCTCTGCATTCACCATTAAACCAAACTTCTTTTTTGCTTGGCATTAATATACCAACCTGATTATCTAATTTTTTTGTGATTATTGCACTTAATCCAGATGTTCTCACAAGCTTTCCACCGTCTCCAGGTTTTGCTTCTATATTAAATACTTTCATACCAGTGGAAATATCTTTTAATTTTGCAATATCTCCGTCTTTTCCTGCCTTCCCAATCTCTATTGATTCTCCTTCCACCATACTCTTGAATGCAGGAACATAAAATGAAATCTTGCCTATCACTAATTTTGCAAGCGGAGCGCTATGCGCAGGTGAATCAATCAATCTAGTTATTTGAGCTTTTCCAACAACACTTGCAATAGGATAACTTATCTTAAATCTATATGCCCTTCTTCTGACTCTGTAAGTAAGGCTTCCATGTCCTCTTGCCTGTTGAATGATTCTTTTTCCCATTTTACATTATTCCTATTTTAGTTGCAACATCTATTGCAGGATTTTTTTTATCAAGTTTAATATAACATATTTTTTTATTTCCTTTAATCATGCTTCTTATTTTATCTACTTTAACTTTGAATGATTCTTCAATCTCTTTCTTAATATTTTCTTTCTTTCTTTCTCTACTAAATTCTAATGTAATCACATTCTGAAATTCAATCATTTTGACTGCTTTTTCTGTAGCTACTGGTTTAAACATTTTTTCCTCCAAGATTTTTTAATTCTTTAATAGCCTCTTCAGTATAAACAGTAAGTCTTCCTAATGGAAACAAATCTTTGATCTCAACTTTATTTAATTTCTTAATATCAACTCCAGAAATTTTCGCATTTTCATTTTTGCCAATAATAAGAATCATGCCCGCTGTTGTTTTGTTTTTTCCTCTTCTTAATTTTGCTTTTCCTGTTCTTTTGCATTTTTTCTGACTAGCAACAATAGCAAGTTCTCCAAGCGCCTTTCCAATACTCTTTGCAAAAGCCTTTGTTTTTAATTTTAGAACATCACTAGAAACCACTATTGGTAATTTAACATTAATTTTCTTGTCTTTTAATGTACTGTATCTTTTTTTCATCCAATCACTTTTTGTTGTTGCAATAAAAGCGCTCTTTATTGCCGCGACAATCTCTTTTTTATTCATCTTTTTCTCAACCATAAAATGTTCAGGTCTTGGTGAATGTACATTTCTTCCGCCCCTTGTTCCAGAAACAGTTGCCCCAATCCAATAGAATTGGTCTCCTCTTCTCCACATAATCTTTCTTGGAACTCTACTTATTCCATGACCATAAGTTGTTTTCCATTTATGCCTCATATGTCTTAGTTTTCCAGAAGCAGAATAAAGATTTCCAGCAAGATAAAAAGTTCCATATGGCTGTATTTTCTTTGATATTTCAAAATATTTTTGAGCAAGATCTTCTCTTATTTTTTCTGAAAACCAATTAGGTAGTTCTATGTCTTTTGCTTCTTGTCCTGTTTTTGATATAACTTTTGCTTTCATTTTAATCTAGTTTAATGACCTCATAATTTTTCTTTTCTGTTTTTTTAGTTTTTCTAAGAGGGAATGTCAAAAGTAATTGCCTTTTTCTTGGCCCCTGTATGCTTCCAGCAACTATTGCATATTCAGTAAGAATATTGCCATATTTGTGCCATCCACTTTTTGGATTTATGCTCTTTTCTTTTGCTTTTCCTAATTCAATTATTTTTCCATTGTATTGTATTCTTGAGAACATGCCAAGCTGTCCAGCCATTGCAATTCTGTAGGTTACATTGTCTGGATGCCATGGACCAATATTTCCAGGCCTTCTCACTCCTTTTTCTGATTTGTGCTGTCTTAGTGAAATCCCGAATCTTTTTACAGGCCCAACAAGACCTCTTCCTTTTGTCAGACCTCGAAGATCAACAAGTTGCATTGCTTTAAAGATATTACTAGCAGAAATCTCTTTACCAAAATTTTCTTGGATAAACTTGGTTTTTTCATCCAAACTGCCACCAAGACCAATTTCAACAATATCTGGTGTTTTCTTAACACTTGTTTGTTTAGCTAATGAATAAACAATAACCCTCACATCATCATAATCTTTAATATCCTCTATCTTCTTGCTAGATTTATTCTTTGGCAGTTTAATCTTTTTCTTAAGTTCTTTATCAATATTATCTATTAATATATCAGCAATAACCCTGGAATTTTTATAAAATCTTGCAGAAAGAATCTTCATAGGAGGCAATTCTACTAATGTAACCGGTATAGCGATTCTTTTTCCTTTTGTAAGAGAATCAGGCGTATTGTCTTTGACAATTGCAGATTTCATGCCTACTTTATATCCAATAAATCCTAATAATCCTTTATTTCCTTTTAATTCAAGGGCTTTCCAGTTAGAACTAGGTAAGAATTTTTCAGCACGTTTTCTTGGCCAATATTGCAGGCTTCCTGCTCTTGGCTTGCTTGTTTTTGGCATATTTTAATCTAAACAAATTTATTTTTTGCGTCATTCTACACCGAACATGTCAAATAAAGACTATTTATAAAGGTTATGTTGATAAGAAATAATTGTCCTTAATTAAGTATTTTAAATTCTTTCCAGCCTAAAAACACCTGTTGAGAACATTTGTGTTCTTTTTTCATCCCAAGGATTTTGATAATATTTTATTCTTTTTCCTTCATATGCTGATTTTACAACAGACTTTCCAGTCAAGACCTCATGATGACAGCCAACTGTATTTACACCTATTAACACTTCTTGTCTAATCTCTTTATCACCATTACTATTTTGATCATTTACTGATTGTTCTTCTATTATCTCTACACTAAAAGGGCTTATTCTTCCTGTGCATTTTTTCATGGAATAATCTCCACTATATTCTCCAAAACTCATATTTTGAGGAGTAAACAGTGTACCGTTGAATTGCATTTGGTCCATCATTGAAATTTCTTCTTCTGTCTGTCCAACAACGATCGGAAATGCAATTCTTTTTCCATCTGTCAACTGATAATTTCCATGGCTTTGATCCCCCACAAAACTAACTCTTAAATCCCTTGCTTCTGCAAGCCTTTGCAGTTCTTCTCTTTTTTCCATAAATCTTGAAAAGCTTGTTTTGTTTGCATAAGTTACTGCCATAAAGATTGATTAAAATTAGGATATTTAATATTTATTATACAATAAAATATATGTCAATTAAGCAAAGAATTCAGCTTCACTAGTTGTCTTTTTACCATCTGCATCTATTTCTCTGACAACTACCCCTTTTCTTTTTGATTTTTCTCTAACTTCTTCTGGTTTTAAACTAGCCACATCTTTAGGATAATCAATTCCAGTTATCTTTATAGTATGTTTTATTTTTATCTCTTTAAACTCTTTATTGTCAAAGAAAAGGTCATTTATTATTTCAGGATCTTTTGTTTTAATTGAACAAAAATCAGCCCTAGGACCCTCTCCATCTCCTTTGCTTCCTGGTTTGCCGCTTTTTGGAGCTTTTGCTTTGATTTTCAATTCACAATTTCCTGTCTTAAAAGATAATGCAAAAAATACTCTTGGATACTTGTTCATCAGACTAAGTATTGCCCCCGAGTCAATTCCAGTATCTATCTCTAGCTTCTTAATGCCCTGAAAGTTGCTTGTTTTCTTAATTTCAAAATTAATCTCTTCTTTAAGGTCAAGGGTAGAGACAATTATTCCTTTCATTGCAAGATTTCCATTAGCTTTTTCCAGGCATTTTTTAACTAAAAAATTTGCAAATTCCGGGCCAGTTTTAATCGCCCAGCCGTCTTTTTGTCTTTTGCCTTCTACTAAATATTTATCTTTATATTCCCCTCTTCCAAATTTCAAGAAATCAGAGTGGACCTCTTCATCGATTTTTTTATTAAAAATCTTGTTAATGACACTCATATCTAATTTTCCACTTTTATCTTTATAAATTTATCTCTTAAAAAATTTTATAAACTACATAACCTACTATAAATTATGGCTAAAAAGAACAACAAACATATTGGGTGGTACATTTCATTAGGATTAGTTATTGCGGTCTTTATTCTCGCATTCTTAGTTCTTAGACCAATAATGCTTTCAGTTATTGCTGGATTTATTCTCGCATATATTTTTTATCCGATTTATATAAAACTTTTAGACTTAATCAAGAACAAAACAGCATCCTCATTGATAATATGTATTGGTTTATTACTCGTAATAATGGTGCCATTATGGTTTCTAGTTCCCATAATATTAAGACAAATATTTGATGTTTACATATTTTTACAAAAAGCAGATCTTGCAAGGATTATAAGCAGTATTTTCCCATCAATGCAGACTTCTGCAGACATCTATGCTTTAGTCAATGGTTTTATTAATGATATGGCAAATACATTGTTAAATCAATCAACATCATTTATTTTAAACTTCCAAAATATTTTGCTTCACGCAATCGTTATATTCTTTGTTTTGTTCTTTGCATTAAAAGATTATGAGGATCTTAGAGAATATGTTAAATCAATTTCTCCTTTGTCTCAAGAAACAGAAGGAATTATATTTACAAAATTCAAAGAATTAACCAACTCAATCTTGTTCGGTCAGATCATTGTCGGAATAGTTCAAGGAGTAGTTTCTGGAATTGGTTATTTTATATTTGGAGTTCCAAATGCTCTTTCCTTCACAATCCTTACAATAATAGTAGGAGTATTGCCAGTTATTGGACCGCCATTAGTATGGATTCCAGTTGATATTTTCTTGTTTGTACAACAAAAAACAGGCGCTGCAATTGGTCTCTTAATATATGGCCTTATTGTAATATCTTCTTCAGACAGCATCGTTAGACCTTTAGTAGTTTCTAAGAAAGCAGCCGTAAATCCCGGCGTTGTATTAATTGGCATGATTGGAGGTTTATATTTATTTGGGATTTTAGGATTTATAATAGGTCCATTGATATTAGCTTATGCTCTTGTAATTTTAGATTTGTATAGGCATAAAAAACTGTAAAAAGAGGACAATGAAACTTAAAGTTAAACTATTAAAGTTTTCTGCCGGCAGGCCGGTGGTAATAATAAATGAAAAATTTGCAGCAGAATCTAGCATACATATTGATGATAGAATTCTTTTAAAAAGCGACGGTAAATCATTAATAACTGTAGTAGAAGTTGCTAAAGATTTCATAAGTAGGAAAGAAATTGCTGTTTCTACTGAGGTTGCAGAAGGATTAGATCTTAAAAAGAAAAGTGAAGTAACCTTTGAAATAATTCCTCAGCCAAAAAGTGTGCAAATTATTCATGATAAATTAAATTGTAAAATTCTTTCTAAAAAAGAGATTTTTACTATTATCAAAGACATTGTAAGAAATGCTCTTACAGAATCTGAAATAGCTTACTTTGTATCAGCTGTTTACAAATGCGGTATGAATATCGAAGAAGTTGCAAATATGACTGAAGCTATTTATAAGACTGGATTTAAATTAAACTTAAAAAATAAATTAATTGCAGATAAACACAGCATAGGCGGAATACCTGGAAGGACAACGCCAATCTTGGTCTCAATATGTGCGGTTGCAGGATTGATAATCCCAAAAACTTCTTCAAGAGCAATAACAACAGCAGCAGGAACTGCAGACGCAATGGAATATTTATGCGGTGTTGATTTTGATGTAGATAATTTAAAAAAAATAATCAAACATAATAATGCCTGTTTAGCTTGGGGAGGATCTTTGGGCCTTGCTCCTGCTGATGATAAGATCATACAAGTTGAAAAACTTCTTAACCTAGACCCAAAGTCTCAATTAATAGCAAGCATTCTTGCCAAAAAACTTGCTGTAGGCGCCCATTATCTTTTAATCGATGTTCCATACGGTAAAAACGCCAAAGTAACTAAAAAAGAAGCAGAGGGTCTTGCAAAAGAATTTGTCAAGATCTCTAAAAAATTTGGAATTAAAACACAATGTATTTTAACAAAAAGTGAAGAACCTTTAGGAAACGGAGTTGGCCCTGCATTAGAAATAGATGATGTTATTAAGATATTAAAAGGAGAAAGTGATTGTCATTTGCTTAAGAAAAAATCCATCTTGCTTTCAGGAAAATTACTTGAACTCACTAACAAAGCAAAAAAGGGTAAAGGAATAGATCTAGCCACAAAGATCTTAGAATCTGGAAAAGCCTTTGAAAAATTTAAATCAATAGTAAAATCACAGGGTGGAAAAATAAAAAGATTTCAAGAACCAAAATACAAAAAGATAATTAAGGCTTCTAAAAATGCAAAAATTTCTGAGATAAATACAAAAAAAATGAATATGTTGGCAAGAATTGCCGGCGCTCCTCTGGACAAACTTGCGGGAGCTTATTTGCATAAACATTTAAATGAAAAAATCAAGAAAGGAAACCCTTTACTAACCATCTATTCTGAAAGCAAATCAGAATTAGAACACGCAGTAGAATATTTTAAAAAAGAAAAACCCCTTAAATTAAAATGATAAGCATATTTGTACAATTAAGCCAAATAATATTAATAGTTCTTGGAGTATCATTTTTGCTTAGAATATTTAAACAGCCATTAATCATTGGATATATTTTGTCAGGAATTATCATAGGTCCAATATTTTTAAACCTTATTTCAGCTAATGAGACAATATCCATATTTTCAGAATTTGGGATAGCTTTTCTTTTATTTATCGTAGGCCTTCATTTAAGTCCAAAAGTAATTAAGGAGGTTGGAAAGGTTTCTTTAGTTACAGGAATCGGTCAAGTATTATTTACTTCTTTGATAGGCTATTTAATTGGAATTTCTTTGGGATTTTCTTCAACAATTTCAATTTATATTGCAATTGCTTTAACTTTTTCAAGCACAATCATCATAATGAAGTTACTTTCTGATAAGGATGATCTAGAAAAACTTTATGGCAAAATTTCTATTGGTTTTCTTTTAGTCCAGGATTTCATTGCAATTATAATCCTTATGATAATCTCATCATTTTCAGGAGGAAGTGATGGATTAAACACAATATTTTTTACATTTTTAAGAGGAGCAGGGCTTGTTGCTCTTATGATACCTGCTACTTACTATGTTCTTCCGAAATTAGAAACTTTTTTTGCTAAATCTCAGGAATTTTTATTTTTATTTTCTATTGCTTGGGGTCTCGGCTTTTCAGCATTATTCTTTTATCTTGGATTTTCAATTGAAGTCGGTGCTTTAATAGCAGGAATTTTTCTTTCAATCTCCCCATATAATCATGAGATAAGCTCTAAAATGAAGCCTTTGCGAGATTTTTTTATAATATCTTTTTTCTTGCTCCTAGGATCTCAAATGATATTTAGTAGTATTACTAGTCTATTAATTCCTGCTGCGATTTTCTCTTTATTTATCTTAATAGGGAATCCATTGATTGTTATTATTTTGATGGGTTTATTAGGATACAGCAAAAGAACAGGATTTATGGCAGGATTGACAGTAGCTCAAATAAGTGAATTTTCTTTAATCCTCATTGCGCTGGGGGTTAAATTAGGCCATCTTACAAATGAAATTTTATCTTTTGTTACTTTGATAGGTCTAATAACTATTGCAGGCTCAACTTATATGATAATGTATTCTGATAAGATTTATCCTTTGCTTTCAAAGTACTTAGCAATATTTGAGAAAAAAAGAGTTAAAGAAAAAATGTCTATAATAAAAAAACCAGATTCAATTTTAATTGGTTATAATAGAATAGGTTACAGTCTTCTTAAATCTTTTTCAAAATTAAAAAAAGAGTGTTTAGTTGTAGATTTTAATCCAGAAACTATTAATATAATAAACAAAAAAGGAATACCTTGTATTTATGCCGATGCAGGAGATTCAGAAATGCTTGAAGAGATAAAAATACACGATGCAAAACTGGTTATTTCAACAGTACCAAGTTTTGAAGATAATATGTTGATAATAAAAAAAATAAGAGATAAAAATGAAAAGTCTATAGTGGTTGTAACTGCAAGACAGATTGATGATGCTTTAGAAGCATATGATGCAGGCGCAGACTATGTTATAATGCCTCATTTTCTTGGCGGCGATTATGTTTCTCATTTGGTTGAAAAATATGAATACAACAAAAAGTTATATGAAAAAGAGAAAACCAAGCATTTGAAAGAATTAAAAGACAGAATCTTTGAAGGCCACGAACACCCAGAAATAACCCGCGGATAATCATATAACTCTTTAACACAATATTTATAAGATTTAATCCACTAATATAAACATGTCATCTCATAAAGATTCAAAAGAGGGAAAAATAAGTGTTTATAGCAGTAGAAAAGTGTATATCCCTATTTATTTTATGACTATTGTTCTTGTCATAGCAGTTATCTATCTCATTATTAATGGTTTTGAATTAAATAGATATGCTCTTATTGGAATAACTTTATTTGTCTTAGGAAGCATAAAGATGACAGAAATCCATAGACTTACTAATAAGTATGAGATAGGTGAAGTAACATTAGATCATATTCATGGTTTGTTCAGTAAAATAAGCAGAAAACTGGATTTTTTTGCAATAAGTGATCTTGATGTTAGTCAAAGCCCTTGGCAGAGAATGTTGAAATTTGGAGATGTTAATGTAAGACTTTTTTCAAAAGAATCAGTAGCCAAAATAAAAGGGATCAATAATCCTACCAGATTTGCAGACATATTACAAAGAAGAATATTGGCATGTAGAAAAAATGTGGCACAACTTAGAAATAAAAAATAAAAAAGCTTTGTTAGCTAATAAAACGTTTTGGATAATTGTAATTTTCTTATTAATACTAGCTTTATTGTTTTATCAACCATTTTTAGATATTACTAATTTGACAGGAAATGTAATTAATGATAATCAAAATATTACCGGCATAGATATCTCTGGAAGCCTGACAATCCCAGAATTATTCTTAAAAGGAGATCTAGGAGAAATTGAATTTCGCGGAAATACAGGATTTTTGTATGTAGAAGATCAAAAAATGCCACTATCTAATTTTGGTTTTGATAAAATTGTTATAAGAGGATTTCAAGGAAAAATAGAATTAAATAAATCTAATATACTTGTATTAAAAGGCAAAGCAACCCAGGTTTTTCTCAACGGAAATTCAGTAATGTCTGAAAGAGACAATATTGATGTTTACTTAGAACCTAGTTTTAAACTAAATTATTTCAAGACAGATAAAAAAATCTTCATAAAAAACTTAGAATATACAACCTCTGGGGCTTTAACATTAGGACAACAAAAGTTAATTCTTAATTTAGACAATGAAAATATAGATATGGATAGTTTAGTGACAACAGTAAGAATAGAAACAGACGCATTTCATATTGATGGAAAAGTAAAAAGCCTTGAAATTACTGGGAATCAAGAAATTTCAATTTCTGCTTAATCAAAATAATTCTAAAAAACAATACGCCCCCACCCCGAATCGAACGGGGATGCCCCGAAGGGCCCTGGTTGCTTGTATCATAACTCAAGCCAGGTGCAATACCATTATGCGATGGAGGCCTATAACTCAATAAGAATTCTCACTTTTAAAGCTTATCAGTCCCCTTAGTTTTTAGAACAAGGTCTAAACTAATGAAGTCAGTTTGGCCGCTTTTCTACAAAAATTAAAAATTTTAACCAAATAATGCAGCCAAACCTTCAGCAGCAGCTTCTTTCTTTTCCTCTTTCTTCTCTTCTGCCTTCTTTTCTCCGCCAGCTGGTGCTGCTCCTGCAGCAGGTGCAGCTGCCATTAATGTAGCAGATTCAAGCTCTTTGTCTATTTCAACGCCTTGTAGACTTGCTGTCAAAACTTTAACTTTTGATTCATCTACTTGTGCGCCAGTTGCTGCTATAACTTTCTTCAAATTCTCTTCGTTTATTGGTTGCCCTAACTTGTGCAAAAGTAAGGCTCCATATACATATTCCATTTTATTCTGTTTTAGGTTTATTTTCTCCTTCTTGAGTTTCAGGAGCAGGAGTTTGTTCTTTTTCTTCAGGTTGCTCTTGTACTGGTTCTGCAGCTTCTTTCTTTTCCTCTTTCTTCTCTTCTGCTGCTTTTTCTTCCGCAGGCTCTTTGATGAATTTTTCAAGAGCTTTTTCATGTGCAAGCGCTTTGCCTAATAAATGCTTAATAGTTTCTTTGCATGCATATCCAATCTGCACTGCAAAAGCAAGAGCTTTTCCAAACAAGCCCTTAATTTGCTCTAATGTCTCTTTCTTGTCAATCTTAATATCAACATAAATTTTATCTAATTTTTTATCATAAGCTGCAGTTGGTATCAATCCAACGGAAAATGGTTTGATATCAAATTTGCTCATTATAGCAGCAGCATTTGCTGAAATTTCTTCTCCAGGTTTAGCAATAACCTTTCTCTGCTTAATGTTAATCTTTCCTTCTTCAATAGCAATTTTTATTCCCAATGCACCAAGCTCGCTTATTACAGGACCAGGAACAAGTTCTGTTGGGCCCGGTTCAATAGCAATCTCTGCCTCTGCTATCTGCCCTATTTTTGCTCTTACAGGACTTTTCTTTTCACTTAATATTCCAGATAATTCAAAAGGATCAAGCTGTGAAAACATGAGAGCACAATCTTCTTTAATATATTCTTTAAGATCTTGTATTCCCTTTGATTTTATTTTTTCTAAAGCTCTGAGTATTGTGCTTTTCTTATAAACTTGGACTTTGACTTTGTCTCTAATTTCTTTTTTTATTAGTTGTAATTGCTTTGATGGTAAACCTTTAATTGAAGCAATTAATAAAGTGTTATTTGCCTCTATAAGTTGTTGAATTCCTTCTACTTTTTTCTTTTTCAATTCTTGTCCAGGTCTTAATTTCTTCTCTTGTATTTTTTCAGTTTTCTTTTCTACCATTTTATTCTAGCTTTATTGCTTTACTCATAGTAAATTTAATCATAACAGAACTAATGTTGTCTTTATTTCTTGGAAGAGCGTTTAATATTGCATTATATGCAGTCATTACATTGTCAGCAATCTCTTCATCTTTCATAACTTCTTTTCCAATGCATAATTTTAAGCTAGGTTCTTTGCTTTTAATTCTCACTATTTTCTCTGCTTTTTTGATTATATCATTTATCTTTGCATCTGATTCTTCTGTTATAACTCCTAACTGTGGAGAAGGCATTTTTCCGCTTGGTCCTAAAAATTTTCCAAATGTTGCTGCCACAGAAGGCATAAGGCTGGCGTGTGCAATAAAAAAATCAAAATCTTTAGCTAAGTTCTTTGCCTTTTTCTTGTCTTTATAATTATCAAATTCAGGTTTTGTAATTGTTTGTACAACACCAGATTTTTTACTTAAAAAAGCAGCAATCTTTTTGTCTTTTACTTTATGAGGCAAACTAATAAATAAATTTACAGATTCTTTTTTAGCATCAAAACTTTTAAGATTGATAATTAAATCTACACTTTGCTTAAACTTTCTAGGTTTAATTTCTTTTCTTATTTCAGCTAGTGCCTTTACAACTTGTCCTTTTTCCATTTTAGTTATCTAAAGTCTACTACCTATGCACAATAAATCCAGAATATAGATTATTGTGATGTAGTCTGACAAAACATCTTAAAAACACGCGTTTATAAATTTATTGATTATCATCAATAGCCTTAAGATACTCTTTGATCCTGTCTGTTGCTTGGCTTATTATAAACTTTTCAATCTTATTCTCAAAAATATTAGAAAGACTTTCAAATTCACTTAAATTGTAAAGATTGCCTTTTTTCTCTATGATCATTAAATCTCTCAATCTTTTCAATTGCCTTCTTATGTTGCTTTCGGCAATCCCTTTTAACTCCAAACCCTTATTTTTTCTAAAATCCTCAACTCTCACTTTTATTTCATCAGAAGAAATTTTTTTCCGGTCCTTACTAGATTCTACTAATACAGAAAGAATATCAACTATAACATCCCTAGAATCTCCGGGCTGTAATAATCCAAGAGATAAACAAATTTTCTTGATAACCTCTCTTTTATCTGCATCATAGGGTTTTTCATATCTTCTTAGAGTGATTTCATTTAAAGGTGCATCTTTGACCATTTTAATTCTAAGTATTAAGTATATAAAAACTTATAAATCTAACTCATCTAGCAACAAAATGGAACTTATTGCATTATTATCTACTGGAAAAGGAACATGGGGCCAAGTAGCAGGCTTAGTAAACAGAGGAGAATGGGATAACATTATTTTGATTGGAAATGAATTTGCAGAAAAATTTTCTTGTGATAAACCTCATGAATTTATTAAAATAGATTCTAATGATAAAGTAATTGATTTGCGAGATAAATTAAAAGAAAAATTAAAACCAAAAATAAAAGGAATAGAAGTAGCATTGAGTGTTGCAAGCGGAGACGGAAAAGAACACATGGCCTTAATCTCTGCATTGCTTTCAATTCCAGTAGGTATAAGATTAATTGTCTTAACACAAGATGGAATCCTTGATCTAACAAAACAAGGCAAATCAATAATTGATTTTGAAAAAGGAGATAATACGACTTTTTTGTAAAATGGCATATATTCCATCACACAATACACAAGCAATCTTTTATTCTAGATATTATAAAGAAGGAAAAGTGTTGAGGGTAGCTAGAATAGATCCATGTAAGGGCCTTTGTCTTGCATTGTATCCTACTAATGATTCAGATATATTCTCAACAGAGGCTTGTGAAAAGGTTGATGATCATTCTGCAAAAGGAACAATAGCAAGAGGAGATATTCCTGATCAAGTTTGGTTAAAACTTTTGGATGGAGTTTCACAAGAAGAAATTACTAAAGATTATGAACCAGATGGAAGAGAAACATTTTCTTATTGTCCAAAAGGAACCCCTTTTAATAAAACTCTAAGGTCTAGAAGTTTTAGAATTGGAAATGATAAGAATGAAGAAGACATTTTAGAAGAATCTAAAAGATTAGAATCTAGACCTCAGACCGCTTAATATTCATTTTCTTTTTGTCAGTTCCTAGCAAAACAACTCTGCTTTCTTTTTTTTCATCAAGGATCTTATAGCCTTGTTTTAATTCTTTAACAAGTCTTTTAGAAAATTCCAATACTTGGTTGTGGCTTGGCATTGTCTCATATCCAAGCCTTTGTCTGCTATAGCCTACAGACATAAATCCTTTAACTTCAATAAAATCAGGCATTGCTTTCTTTATCAGATTAGCATATTCCTTCTCACAGCACAAATTCTTGTCTTTAACAAGGGTCATTCGCAAAACAGTCCGCGTTTTGCCTTTAAGACTCTTCATAATTTCAAGACTTTTGTTGAATTTTTTCCAAGCATCTTTAATAGATGGCTTATGCCATTCATTATACATTTTTTCATTGGGGGTGTTTAATGAAATATAAAGTTGAGTTGGCATTGCTTTTTCTTTTTTCAGTTTAGAAATTGCTTCTGGACTTAACCCATTAGTTACAAGAAAACTGCTTTTCTTCATTTTTCTTAATTCTCTGATCAATTCAGGAAGTTTTGAATAAAGAGTTGGTTCTCCAGAAAGAGAAATTGCAAACTGATCTGGTTCTTGCGCTTCTTCAAACTTTTTTTTCTTAACATTTTTATTCCCTCCAAAACCAGAAATCATTTTTCTCTGTGCTTCAAGACAGTTTTCAATTATTTCTTTTGGATCGTCGATATTTCCTAGTTCTTTTCCAAGATTCAATTCAATTGGTCTCCAACAATGAACACACATGTTCTGACACCACATTACTGCAGGAGACATTTGACAGCATCTATGGCTTTTTATCCCATAAAATTTTTGCTTGTAACAAAAACCGTTGTTTGTAAGGGATTTTTTTGTCCATCTACAGATCTGAACAGCAGCATGGTTTCCAACTACGGCATAGTGTTGCTTCTCTAAAACTTTCTTAACTTTATCAGATAACATAATTTAATATTAAAAAAGGAATTTAAAAATTTTTCGACGATAATTTATAGAGAATAAAAAAGAAAAAAAGAAAAAATAAGATCAAAATACAATTTATCTTCTTTTCTTTTTCTTTGCTGCTTTCTTTTTACTTGCTTTCTTTTTAGCTTTTTCAAGCTTTTTCATTTGCTTTGCAAGCGATTTTATCTTTGCAGCAATTTGTTTAGGTGTTTTAGCTTTTGCCATTTTAAAAATTTATTTTTATTTATTAATAATATTAAGTGTCTTTTCTTTATATATGTTTTGTTTTTCCCTCGGTTTTTCACAATTTTTCTTTTCAAGCCAGATCTTTTCCCGTCGGCAAAATTAGAAGATAGAAAAAGCCCATGAAACCATTAACAACAAAAACACAAAAAGCAAAAAGTAAGTTACGATTGAAAAAACCTTTTTAGAAAATTTTTCTGATTTTGTAATTTCTTTTAATGTAATATAAAAAAATCTTCCGCCGTCGAAAATCCCAAGAGGAAGCATATTACCTAATGCAACACTTAGATTGATAAATACCATCCACCACAATAAATTATAGATAAAAATTGTAAGATTGCCAAAAAACTTTGGAGCATAATAAGTATTTGGTTCTCTAAAAAACATAACTGCCTCTCTTACTCTGCCAATAATTCCCCCGCCAGTTGAACCAACAAGAACTATTCCTAAGAATGGTTTGCCATTTCTTTCTCCCAAAGTTACTTCATAACTTTTGATTTCTTGTTTATACAATGTTTTGATTATTACCTCATCTCCGGGATTAAGATTTGCAAAAACTTCTTTCATATCTTCGTAGTTTCCAACCCTATAATCATCAATTTCCACAATGATTCCAGCAAGACCAGATCTCAGCGCCGCCGTATCTTCAAACGCAACAATTAATCCTTCTTCGCTTGCATTTTTAACAAAATAAGTTTCATTTTTTATTTTTACTTCTGTTAGATTCATCTGCCCATCAAACGTTAGGCTTGTCTGTCCAACAATTTCCCCAATATCTGTGCTATTTGCTATTTGGAATGCATACGAATTGAACATAACTCCTGCTGGTTGATATGCAGATACAAAAAATCCCCACATTATTAAAAAGAAAATAATAGTCAACAGCCAATTAGAAAAACTTCCAGCACCAAATATAGCTGCCTTCTTTCTGAATTCTAACTTGCTAACTTGTTTTTCATCAGGCTCAACAAAAGCTCCTGTAAAAGGGCCTAGGAAGTAAAAACCGGTTTTCTTTACCCGCACATCATTTTTCCTAGAAAAGATTCCATGAAAAAATTCATGGACAATAGCTGTAATTGCAAGAACAACTATCCAATATGTAAAATAAAATGGAGGTAAAAAGTCTATCTTAAATATTTCTGGAATATAAGGTATTAATGGCATAATTGGAGGAATCTTTATGGCTCTAACAAAATCAGGGAAATTCAAAAAAACATATACTATCTTTGCCAGAAGATAAAGCACAGCAGCCATTGTTAAATAACATACAATAATTACCAACCACTCGGCCTTGTCTAATAATTTCTTATATTTTTTCCCAATATAATCAATAATCTTTAGACCAAAATTACTTTTATATAAATAGATTATACCTTCTCTTTTCAATTGCTTGCGTTTTACATACAAAAAAATTGCAATAAATAAGCTAAACAAAACAAAGAATGTAAGATCATAAACTAGGAAATTCATTTTTTCCTTATTTGTCTAAACTTGTTCCCCTTACACTTTCTGCACTTAGCGCTGCCATCAGCCACCTTCTTAGGATCTGTTTTTATTCTTGATTTACAGTTTTTACAAATAAATGTATTTTTGAATAGTCTTTGTTGTGCAGCCGGTATTTTTGTTGCCATTTTTAAAAATGTTTAATTTGAATATTTAAGTCTTCCTCTTTACGATTTTAGTTCCTTCAATATCCCAATACTCCACATTATCTCCTTCTTTCAATTCTGCTTTCAATTCCGCCGAAGCATCAATATCAAGAGTTTCAAAACTTTCTAGGTCCATTAAACTCACTTTCTCACCAACTGAAAGAACCTGTCCTTTCATTTTAGTTATCATTGGAACTTCAAATCTTTCATGACCTGGGACAGTAATAATTCTTTTTTTATCATCAAGAATTCCTATTGCCTCAATTCTACACTTACTTGCACCATGCTTTCCAGTCTTGCTTATATCTTGAATTTTAACTGTACATGGGTGCCCTTCATAAATTATTGTCACCCCAGGTTTAGCCTCTGTAGCATTAATTAACTTTAAAACCATACCATGTTTAAAAAAAATAGCTTTATAAAACTTGCGAGAAAATTAACATTTTCCTATTATATATGCATAAGAAAATTTTAAATAACCTTTTCTCAATCAGTTAGCATGTTAAAAGAAAAAGATTTCATAGAAATAGAGTACATAGGACAATTAAAAGATGGAACTATATTTGATACTAATATTAAAGAAGAAGCCAAGAAAATTAATTTAGAGATAAATACAAAACCTTTAGTTATATGCCTGGGCGAAGCAATGATTCTTCCTGCAATTGATAAATTCTTAATTGGAAAAAAACCAGGAGAATATACTATAGATTTAGAACCAAAAGATGCTTTTGGCAATAGAAAACCCGAGTTAGTTAAGACTGTTCCAGCATCTGTGTTTAAAAATCAAAAAGTAAGTCCATTTCCAGGAGCAGTTTTTTATTTTGATAATATGGTTGGAAAAGTAACAAGCGTTTCTGGAGGCAGAGTAATGGTTGATTTTAATAATCCACTTGCAGGAAAACCTGTACAATATAAAATAATTGTAAAAAATCAGATAAAAGATATTAAAGAGAAAATTAAGGCTTTAATCAGGTTTTATGCAAGAAAAGATCTAAGTTTTACATTTAAAGATAATAAGTTAAGTATTGAAGCAGACAAAAAAGAAGGCATTATTTTGAAATTTTTCACTAAAAAATTCAAGGAAATCCTTGATTTTGAACTTGAAATTAAGGAAAAATCCGGTTCTGAGAATAAAATTGAAAAAAGCCCTGAAACAAAATAATTATTTGGTGATATAAAAATTTATAAACTTAGTAAACCGTAATTTTGTATGTCAGAGGTGTTAACTCAATCTTCTGGTCTTGAAATTGATAGAGAACTAGAAGAATATGTTAAAAGACAAAATTCTAGGGTAAAAGTATATGGGGTAGGTGGAGCTGGTGGTAATACTCTTTCAAGAATGAAAGAAACCGGCATTAAAGGCGCAGAAATGGTTGCTGTTAATACTGATGCTCAAGATCTTCTTTATACAGGCTCTAATCATAAGATTTTAATAGGTAAAGAATTAACTCAGGGGCTTGGTGCAGGAAGTAATCCTAAAGTAGGAGAAGAAGCTGCAAGGGAAACAGAACACGAAATCAAAAAATCACTCTTAAATGCAGAGCTAGTCTTTGTAACATGTGGTATGGGTGGTGGAACAGGTTCAGGAGCAGCCCCAATTATAGCAGAATTATCTAAAAAACAAGGAGCATTGACAATAGGCGTTGTAACAATGCCTTTTACAATGGAAGGAAAAAGAAGAATAGAAAATGCAGAATATGGTTTAGAAAGAATGCAAGGAGTAGTAGATACTTTAATTGTTATACCAAATGATAAACTTGTAGAAATAGCTCCAGATTTACCATTAAAAACAGCATTTAAAATTGCAGACGAAATCTTGACTAATGCAGTAAAAGGCATAACAGAACTGATTACAAAAGCAGGTCTTGTTAATCTTGATTTTGCAGATGTTAAGGCTGTAATGAAAGACGGAGGGGTTTCATTAATCGGGTTAGGGGAAGCAGATAGCCAAAACAGAGCTGATGAAGCAGTAGAAAAAGCCCTAAATAACCCATTAATTGATGCTGATATTTCAAATGCTTCTGGTGCTTTAGTAAACATAACAGGGGGTCCTGATTTTAGTTTAGATGAAGCAAAAAAAATAATTGAAAGAGTAAATGAAAGCATCAGTAGTGATGCAAGATTAATATGGGGAGCCCAAATTGCCGAGGACATGGACAAAACAGTAAGAGTTATGCTAATAGCTACAGGAGTAAAAAGCACCCAGATTCTTGGAAAAGAATTTTTAGATCAGCATTCAGGCGATATAAGCAATGAGTTAGGAATTGAATTCTACAGTTAGTTTTAAAAATACTCATTAATTAATTTTGAAATGATTATGGAAAGAATAAAATCATTTTTTTTGCAATGTTCGAGAGTGTGGTCTGTTCTTAGAAAACCCTCAATGGCTGAACTTAAGATAGTAACTAAAGTATCAGCCATAGGATTATTGATTGTGGGGCTTCTTGGATTCCTAATATCTATTGTAATGAATATTTTCTAACCAAAAACTTAATAAAGCAAGATTTTTAAGCTAACATATCTTTTCTATAAGGAAAATGATATTTGTAATAAAGGTTACCTCAAGTAAAGAAGATAAGGCCTTAGACTTGATAGCAGAAAGAGTGCAGAAAAAGGCATTGCAAGTGTTTAGCTTAGCAAGGCCCCACGGAATGATTGGCTATATCTTTTTAGAGGCAGAAAACAGAGCAAGTGCAGAAGAAGCAGTATTTAACTTGCCGTATGTAAAAGGAATAGTTGGAAAAACAGTTACTTATGAGGAGATTAAACCAATGCTTGAACCAGTAATTGCTGAAATGAATATAGAGAAAAGCGACATAGTAGAGATAATCTCAGAACCTTTCAAAAAAGAACAAGCAAAGGTAATAAGAATAGATAAGCAGAAAGGAGAAGCAGTCGTTACATTATTAAATGCTGCTATTCCAATTCCTGTTACAGTGAAATTAGATAATCTAAGAGTAATAAGGAGAGAAGAAAGAGAAGAAGAGAATGAAGGAGAAGAAAAATGATAGTCAAATTACTAGTTGAAGGTGGAAATATGAAACCAGGACCAGCGATAAGTCAAAAACTTGGTCCAATGGGAATAAATCTCGGCAAGGTAATTCAAGATGTAAACAAAGCAACAGAATCTTTTAAAGGATTAAAAGTGCCTGTTGAACTTGATGTTGATTCAGCAACAAAAGATTATACTATAAATATTTCTTCACCACCAGTTGCCGAGCTAGTAAAAAAAGAGCTTGAAATCGAATTAGGAAGCGGCGCATCTAAGAAACTTAAAGTAGGAAATCTTGCTATAGAACAGATTATATCAATTGCAAAAACAAAACTTCCAAATATGCTTGCTAAAGATCTCAAGGCAGCAGTAAAAACTGTTATTGGCTCATGTGTCAGCCTCGGTGTCTTAATAGAAAATAAAGAAGCAAAACAAGTAGAAGAAGATGTTGATAAAGGAGTTTATGATAAAGAAATCAAAGAAGAAAAAATTACTACGGATCCAGGCAAATTAAAAGAATTAAAGGATTATTTTGAAGGTGTAAAGAAGAGCCAGGATGAAATGATAAGAAAAGAACAAGAAGCTAAGGCTGCCGAAGAAGCTGCTGCTCAAGCACAAGCAACAGCCGCTCCTGCAGAAGGAGCCGCTCCTGCAAAAGAAGGAGAGGCTAAAGCTCCTGCAGCTGCACCAGAAGCTAAACCAGCCGCTAAACCTGCAGGCAAGAAATAGGTTTAAAAATAAACATAATTTTATTCAACCAGGTTATCCACAACCAATTTTGGGGCTGTGGGCCAGCCTGGCTAAGCTTCCTGCTTTGGGAGCAGGCGACCCCGGTTCAAATCCGGGCAGCCCCATTCGATAAATAAAATGTCAAAAAGAACAAAAAGATTGAAGAGTACCGCAAGATTTGGTATGAGATATGGAATTAAAGCCAAAGATAGAGTTAGAAAAATCGAAGAAAAACAAAGAAAAAAACAAAAATGTCCTTTTTGCAATAAAATTGGAGTAAAAAGACTTTCAGCTGGAATATGGAAATGCAACAAATGCAGCAAAAAATTTGCTTCAGATACCTATTCATTAAATTAAAAAAATTTATATACTAATCAAGAGTTTTAAAAAAATGGCAACATACAAATGTTTTAAATGTGAAAAAACAATTTCCTCTAAAACATTAGAGAAAAGATTTTCATGCCCTTATTGTAATAGCAAGATATTCTATAAACCTAGAAAGATTATAACAAAAGTTAAAGCAGAATGAAAATAGAAAAAGAAACCCAGGATAAGATCCAAGAATTACAGATTTCTGAACAAACATTGCAAAACATTTTATTGCAAAAACAAGCCTTTCAATTTGAGATGAATGAGATAGAATCTTGCATGGGTGAGGTTGAAAAGAGCCAGGGAGATATCTTTAAGATAGCAGGTCAAATAATGCTTAAAACAGATAAAAAAAGCGTTCAAAAAGACTTAGAAGAAAAGAAAAAACTGGTAGAATTAAGAATTAAGACCATTGAAAAGCAAGAATCTCTTTTAAAAGATAAGGTTTCTTCACTAAGAAAGAATATCGACGATTCTTTGGCTAAGAAAGAGAAATAATATCGTATAAAGATAGTGAAATTTGATAGAAATATTTATAAACTTTCTAATTTTATTCTCCATATGGCTATAAGAGATTTTTTATCAAAGATATTCAAAAAAGATGTGGAGCCAGAATACATTGAAATTGATCTTGGCCCAGAACCAAAGAAGTCAAAAATACAAGTAAGACCTTTTGTACTTAGAAAATTTGAAGATATTCCTGAAATTTTAAATGCTCTAAGAGAAGGATATACAATCGCAGTAGTTGATATGAGGCCATTAAGGGAAAAAGATATTATAGAACTAAAACGATCAATCTCAAAACTAAGAAAAACAGCAGAGGCTCTAGAAGGAAGCATCACAGGGTTTGGTGAGAATATAGTCATAGTTACTCCAAATTTTGCAGAAATCTATAGGCCTGGACATTCTACTGCACAAATGCCTGGATCTATACCTGGTTCTTTAAATACAGATCCTCCAAAAGATTTTAATAGAGATACATTAATGTAAGGTTATGAAAGTAGTCTATTCTGAATTATTTAAGAAAGTTAAATTTGATAAAATTAGTTTTGAAAAACTTGAGCAAGTTTTGCCAGAAAAGATATTTCTTGCATATACAATTCAATACAAGAAATTTGCCCTTGACATGAAAAAAAGATTAGGAAAAAGAGTTGTTGGATTTTCCCAGGTTCTTGGATGCTCTAAAATAAAGCCACAAGACACTGTCCTATTATTATCAGAAGGCAGATTTCATGCCCTAGGTTTATTAAAATATGCAAAAACAATAATTGTTTTTGATGGAGAAAATTTCATAAAACTAGGCAAAAAAGACATAGAAGAGATGCATAATAAAAATTTAATAAAATTCAAGAAAATCCTGGCTTCTGAAGAGATAGGAATATTATTGTCTACTAAGCATGGCCAATATAATATAAAGCAAGCAGAGGCAATAAAAGAAAGATTAGTAGGTATTGGAAAAAAGCCCTTTATTTTCTTCTTTGACACCTTAAATAAATATGAATTAGAAAACTTTGGCATAAGAAACTATATTATTATCTCTTGTCCAGGCCTCAGCTATGACTTAGATAATATAATTGATTCTGAAACTTTTCTATTATTATTAGAAAAATAAAAAAAAAGAAAAAGAGTTTAGTTTCTTGCTTCTGTAAAAACAACCTTTAATGCAACAACTATTGTTGCTGGAGTAAATAGAACTACAAGAGCCCTTATTATATCTCCTACATATGGTAATGCTCTGTATGCAAATCCACTTAGGCTGCTTACCACAATTAACACAGTTCCTGCAAGCATGAAATCTTTGACCTCTTGTGACGTGATGTTTAACAATCCTATTATTATACCAAGAGCAACAAAGATACCACCCCAAAGACCTGATGCAATATCAACTGTAGGTACAAACCCGGCTATTACTGCAAGCACTACTCCAATCAAAAAAGCCCATGCTCCTAGAACATTGCTTTTTGCTTTTCTTGCTACCTTTTTAGCCATCTTACCTCCTTTTTATTTATTACTTTATCAACGAGTCTTTATTTTTTAAACTTTGTTATGCAGTATAATTAATTTTTTAAAAGACCCTTTATAACCAATTATATACTTAACAATCAAAAAGTTTATAAACTGTCTTAACTCAAGAATTATAACAATTTAAATAAATCAAAATGAAAAAACCGTTACTTTTGACCTTTTTAACATCGGTAATTTTTCTATTATTTTTAGCTAATGCTTCTGCAGCACTGGTTAGTTTAAGTAAAACTACTTTTAATCTGCAAAAATCAATAACTTCAGACAACTTAGCTATCACAGCAAATGATGATATAACATTGGTTGTTTCTTATACTCCTGATATTATTTATGATGATAATGGCAATACAATGACTTTTACTTCAGACACTTTAAATGAAGTAGTAACTACAGCAGATCCAACAAGAATAATTAATCTATCTTACATAGCTACTAATTTTGAATTTGAATTAAAAAGATATGAGCTTGGAAACCTGACTATTTATGCTCAAAATCAATCAGATGCTTCAATTAATGAAACTCATATTCTTAAAGTACAGATGACTTCTGGATTTTGTGTTGAAGGAAGTATTGGTAATCTAGACATAAATAGTGTTGAAGATACAACTTCTGATTGGGATTGGGAACCATTAGATGATATTAATATCGAGGTTGGTGTAGAAAATGATCATGATGAAAAAAAATCAGTTAGAGTAAGAATCGCTCTTTATGATTCTGCTGGAAAGAAAATTGATCTTGGAGATGAAGACGACCTTATTCAAAGGGTTTCTTTGGAAGAAGACGAATCAGAGGACGTAGAGTTTGACATCCAAGTTCCAGGAGATATTGATTCAGGAAATTATAAACTGTATATTAAAGCTTATTTAAGCGATGAAGAAGAATCTTGTATAGACAACTGGGGCTCTAATAGCTTCTATAAATCTGTAACTATAGAGAAAGAATCTAGAGAAGTTGTAATGGAAGATAAGAATCTTATGAATGAAATGCCTCTTGAAGTTTTATGTAATCAAGAAGTTTCACTTGATTTGCCTATATATAATATAGGCGAAAATGATGAAGAAAAAGTAAAATTAACATTTAAAAGCAATGCTCTTGGTATTAATGCAGAAAAAATTCTAAGTGATTTAGAAGAAAATGATATGAAAAAAGTAAGTTTTAATTTTATTACTCCCGAGAATCTGACTGTAAACCAAACTTATAGTGCTGATCTGTTTATTTATTTTGATTATGATGAAGGATATTATGATGAATATAATTCATATGGAATAGATTTTATTCCAATAGGCAATTGTAAAGTTAGACCAGAAGCAACACTTACAGCAAATCTAATCACAGAATTAGATGAAGTAGAGGCTGGAGAACAAGTAAAAATCAATGCTAGTGTTAAGAATTCAGGTAAAGAAAAAGCAACATACACTATGTCTGTAGAAGGTTTGAGCGGATGGGCAAAATTAAAATCAATAACACCTCAAATACTTACTCTTGATCCTGATGAAGAAAAATCAGTAATGATCACTTTACAACTTGATGGTGATGCAGAAGAAGAATATATTTTTACATTGAATGCAGAATCAGAATCAGAAGTAATAGAACAACAGCAAATCAGTTTATTCGTCGAGAATACAGGATTTTTTTCAAGTATTGGCGGCTGGTTAGCAGATCATTGGGGATTGCTTATTGTGATAATCATAAATGTATTACTGCTTGTCTTTGTAGTAATCTTAGTACTTAGATTTTTATCAAATAGTTCTGCTTCTTCTGGCAGTACACTTTATTAATTCTAATAAGAAGAAAAACTTATAATCTAGTTTATTTTATTTTAATAAGAGGGGATGATGAAAAAACAAAAGAAAATACAAAATAAGATCTTTTATTTTGCTCTTTTAAGATATTTGTTTGTTTTAATCTTAGTATTCACTAATTTCTTTTCATTATTCTTGCCGTTTTTAACTATTAAGATAAGTTATTTTATTATTAACCTATTTAATTCAGCCATACTTGATGGAAATATTATTTCTTTTCAAGGACAGGCAATCGAAATTGTTCCAGCCTGTGTAGCAATCTCTGCATATTATTTTCTATTAATCTTGAATTTTTCAGTCCCTATGCCTCTTAAAAAGCGAATTTACAGCCTATTATACTCTTTTTTAGTATTCTTTTTAATTAATATTTTAAGAATCACTGTTTTTTCATTTATTTTACTAAAATCAAAAGATCTTTTTCAGACAATACACTTTATTTTTTGGTTCGGTCTTAGTTCAATTATAGTGATTTTAATCTGGTTTTCAGAAGTAAAGATCTTTAAAATCAAAGAAATACCAATATATAATGATATTAAATTATTTTTACGAGTAATAAAACTTAATTAATTTCTTGTCCAGTAGTGTGGGCATATAGTCCAAGAATAAATCTTTCGGTTGCCCTTAAAATCTCACAATCTTTAACTGTTATCTCATAACAATCTTTTGCTTCTTGTGTTATCTTTGTTGTATTTCCATTTTTAAAGATTAACACTGTTGAATCTAAAAATAAGATTTCTTTAGTATTACAAGTTGCATATTCTATTTCTTTTTCATTAGCAAGAGTCCTATTTGTTGTTGCAGCCATAACCTGGGTAACCTGTAAAATACTGCCCCAAAAGTCTCCTAATTGCGCTCCAGCTATATTTGCATCTTCACATTTAATCTCATCAGAAGCCATTACAATCTTCTCCTTTACCCTTATTTGGCCATTTATAGGGACATCTTCTAGATCTCTGGGATCATTTCTTAAGTATAATCTATAATAAGTTGCAATGTTCCCATTTTGATCATATAAAGGTATTTTAGCATAAGACATAGGAATAGAGCTCATTTTAATCTTTGAAAATTCTAGATCAAGATACTTAAAATGAGATTGTTGATAATTATACAGTGCTATTAAAATCAAGAAAACTACAATTATCCCTACTAATCCAAAAATCCACCATTTTTTAATACTTTTTTTAACTTCTTCTTTTTCTTCCTTAATTTCTTGTCCAAGTTTTTTCCTAACTTTTCCCTTTACCATATTAATTAAATCCAAATATCTTATATAAAAACCTATCGCTTGCCCTTACTGTTTCTTCCAAGGCAGTATGGATAGTAATACAGTTATCTTCTTGACTTATAAATGTTTCATTTGCCTCTTTAATCACGATTATCTTGTCATTTGTACAGTTTTTAATAGCATATTCTGTACAATTTTCAGATAAACAAGCATATTGCATCCTAAAAACAAAATTATACATATTCCCTTCTAGCTCTCTTATCCCTTCTTGTAGGCTTTCTGTTGAAAAATATAAGGGCTGATTAACATAATCTTGAACATTTAGAGTCATATTAGCAGAAATATTCATTGTTTCTTCTGGCAAATACTGCATTATAAAACTCATACCCTCTACATTAAACTGCCACCCATTTTGTGTTAATTCAAATTCAAGATTTCCATAAGTCTTTTTCTCATTATTATCTGTATTAAATCCTTTAAAACTATATCCAAGGATGCTAAATAACAATATGGTTGATACAATAATAACAATAATCCTGCTTTTTTTAGCTTCTGATTGTTCTTTCTCTTTCTGAGAAACAATTTTTCTCATTATACCTAGTCGATTTTTACTTTTTTAAATTTAATCACTCAAGAAAAAAATAAAAAAAAGAAAGAAAAAACCGGGAAAACCCGGTATTTGTTTACATAACTGTTGCAGTTGTTGAAGCAGTGTTTAACTTGACCTCTGTTCCAGAAGCTGTTGATGGCTTCTCAGCTGTCAAATAAGTTGCAGCTTTAAGAGTGTCTTCTGCTTCATAACCAGCTACTAGCATTGCGATTTTGTCGCTTGCTAGAGGTGATGCAGCTACTTTTATTAATGCTTGGTTTACACCTACACCTGTTGCAGCTGTGAATGCAGCCCCACACATTGGTGTACTGCTTCCTAGCATGCTTGCAGCAACTGTGTTAATACAGCTACCACCTACAACAACTAGGTTCTTACTGCTCATTGATGCAGCTTCGCTATCTTTTACAATAACGTTTCCAAGCAATGAACCAGCGCCTGTACCAACACTTGGTGATGCTACATATACATCAGCATATGCTTCTGCACCATGGTACATTACCTTCAAAGTGTCTTGGTCTCCACCAGTGTCATGAAGTACTTGTGATGCCAAATCAGATTTGACAAATCCTTCATATACATCAGTGTTGTCGCCAGTCTCTTTCATACTTGATCCAGATGACCAAACAGAAGTAACACTACTTACAGTAGTTTCTCCATCTGAATTAAGGTTTACAGTAGCGTTTATCCAACCACCCTCTGCAAGGTCGTCGTCTTTATCAGACTCAACCATATATACAGTATAGCTAGTTGGGTTAGCAGTTAAGTTTATTCTACCCATAGTTGATGTGTCTGATTCACTGTCAACTGGCAAATAAATAAGCAAACCGCCTTCGCTGTAAACTTTATTGAAAGCTCCATTTGTATTAATGGTAAGATTTACAACTCCATCATTTGTAGAGCCGTATTCTTCTGCAGTGTTAATTGTCAAGATAACATCTCCAAATTTCTCTAGAGTGTCGCCTTGTTCAACTTCATATGAATCTCCTAACTCATTCTTTATAGTTGTGAAATTCTTTCCATTGCTGTCTTGGTCAACCTTGGTTACTTTAAGGTAGAAAGATTCTCCTTCAGTTGAAGTTGCATAACTAGCAACAAAGTATTCTTCGTCGTTAGTTGTATTTATGATTAATTCAGTTGATGCTGAAGTAACCAATTTATGACTTGAATCTTTTCCAAGATAGTCAAACTTACCACTTGCAGATCCATTACCGTGAAGGATTTCAATATCTGCAATTCCGTCAACAACAGGAACTCTCAATCTGACATTGTCACTTCCGCTGTTTTTAAGCTCAACTTCTTCTTCCATGTCAAAGTTCATTCCACCTAAGATTAGCTTTATAGCTTCAAATCCAGGCATTGTCAAACTTTGTGCAGGAGTTACAAAAGTGTCGTCATCAGATTTCCATTGCAGCTTTATGGATTCAAGTTTTTCTTTTCCACCACTTGCTGTCCCCATAGTTATAAAACCATTGATACCTTCTACATCTTCACTGTTTAATTCAACTTCTTCTCCGTTTTCAATTACAAGCTTTCCACTTCCTAGTGAAAGTTCAACACTACTTACTCCTGTTTCTTTTTCACTATATAGGATTTCTTTGATTCCTACATAAGTGCCGTCTGCAAGCTTGTATGTGTCAGATTCTGCTAAAGCATCTGTTGTTTCTGTTCCAACCTTTACTTTTGCTTGGGTTGAACTGTAAATATCTACTGAAACATCATATACTTTTCCATCAACTGTTATTTGTTTTGTTTCACCTTCTTTAAGGTTTGCAGTGCTAGCTGAATCAAGCAAAGTCAATTTAACATTTGTACCATTGTCAGCATTAAGTACAAAATACTCTTTGCCTAACAAACTCAATGTTGTTTGCTCAATATCTTCTAGATCACCACTTGCTACATCAGATTCTACAGATGTTGTAAAATCTAGTGTATAGTTTAAGATTTCTGTAGCTGATTCAATTTCAAAACCAATAACTGGTGCGTCACCATAGTCATCGTTTTGGAAATGTTTCAACTCTAGACCTCCTGAAAAAGTTACTTTTTGACTGAACTCATATTCTTCATTGTCATCAGCTTTATATACGCCTTCGCCCAATAAAGTTGGAAGTTCATCTTCATCTACTGAACTTTTTAGTTCGTCTATTTCATCTCCAAGATTAAACATGTCGCTTGACTTTTCAATCTTGTATTTTTCGCCTTCTCCAACAGTTACAGTTGTTGTACTTGCTGAAGCTTGACTGCTTAGTGTATTTGCTAAAGATGTTTGAATACTTGTAGCAGCTGTCATATCACTAGCAGCAGCGCTTGCACCATATACAATAGCTACATCAGCCTGTCCACTTGATACAAATGGGTCAGGGAAGTTAGCAGCCATAGCTACAGTGCTTCCAATCATTACAGCACTTGTCAATGCTGAAACGATTTTTCTAAAGTTTAACTTCATTTTTAATTTAACCTCCTTTCGGATTTTATTTATGTTACCAACGACTATTTCTAGTCATTGGTGAATGATTTTAGATATCAATTTTTATTTAAAAAGCTTTCGTTTTTCCTCGATAAACTAATAATTTCAGACGTTTTTTATGCCTTTTCTTTTTAAATCTTGTGTTACTACTATAATTTATGACACTCCCTTTTGCAATTTGTAAAAAAACGCAAAAAACGCAAAATTTATAAACTTCTATGGTCTTGTAGTACATATATGTAAATAAAAAACATATGTTTACAAAATATATGTTTTTCAGTATATGGTAAGAGAGGCCATATATTTTTACCGACGATGAAACTAAAAACAAAAGTAGTAAATTTATACATCAAACCAGGCACTCTTTCTTTCTTGTTTAGAAAGAGCGGAGATTACGATTTTTCTGAACTTTCGCAATTGCGGCAAATTTTGAGCAATGAAAGAGCAAAATTGCTTAATTTAATCAGAACAAAAAACCCAGAATCTATGTATCATCTATCAAAAATTTCTGGCAGAGACTTTAAATCTATCAAAAAAGATCTAGATGTCTTAGAAAAGTTTGGAATAATTGAATATCAGAAAGAACAAAAAGGAAAAAGAAAGAAACTTAAGCCGGTTCTTGCCGTCAGCAAATTGCAAGTCAACTTTGAATTTACTTAAATAAGACTGGTTTAGAAATAAACTTTAAGGTTTATGTGAAATCTTTCTGGTGGAACAGGGAACAATATGTCTCCGCCCTGATAATTTCCAGTCAGATTTCCATTCTTAAGTTCTAAAATTGGGATTATTTCTTCTTCATCAGCAGTTTCTCCTTCACCTATAGAATAAATAAGCAAATGGTGGCCATTATAATACTCCAAGTCCCAATTACTTTCAAGCAATTCAATAAAAACACTCTTTAATGCAGCACAAGCATCTGCACCATCTGAACATCTTTCATTGCTCTTACATGCTACAATCAATTTTTTTACGTTTAAATTTTCTCCACCTATATTGCAATTAGTTGTAATATAACCAGCAGCTTGTAAAAAGTTTTCTACTTCTAAGCTTTTTTCTATACCACTAGGTTTGCCCAGACTAAAAACAAGGAAAATAACTATTACAATTGTGACAATAATCACAATTAAGGCAAAACCAACCATTTCTTCTTGTCCTTTTTTTCTTTTTTTATCCATCATTTTTTCTTTCTATCTTTTACCCTATTGCCCTGTATCCAATTATTATTTTTCCTAGATCACAAACATCTTTTACAATATCAATTTTCTCTTTTCTGCATAAAGCTACATAAGATCCAGTACTAGTAGTATCTTTAACATTGCTTGTATATACACCATAAGTATTGCAATCAGGATAATTTTCTTTTGTACAAAACACTTCACTAGTGCTTTCTGGGTAAATTCTAACTACTTTAATGTATGCAACAGGCCAGAAATTCTTATATGCAGGCCTATTCATCAAAAATATTAGTTTGTCTGTGTCAATACAGTAGCTTCCTAGGCCAACATTGCACTTAAATTCAGGTGAATCAGCTAAGAACTGCGCCAATAAAATAGCTTGGTTTTCTTCAAGCAAGCCTGCTTGTTTTTTTAAATTTCTAAATTGAATATTCACTACAAATAAACCAGCTATAATAAAGAATAAGAAAACTGCAGCTATCATAAATGTCATCTGTTGTATTTTAAACTGCGCTTTTTTTACCATAATTCACACTCCTGAAATTGACTATCAAGACTATTTGCCATGTAATTTAATGATGTAATGCTTCTTGAAGTGTTAGCATTACTAAGCTGCTGTGCAAAATTAGCTAGGTCAACTGAAGAAACAGTAGTGCACTTAGTTGAAATAAACTGCGATTCATCTTTATATAATAAGGCTAACTGAAGAGCTTTTTTCATTAATCTTTTAACATTGCATTCATAAACAGCTTCATCAGAAAATATTGCAGCATATATTAAATTCCTAGCAAAATAAATATTCTTTTTTCCTGTACTTACATATCCTTCATCATATTCTGACTCACAATCAAACTGACAAGTTCCATAAACAAATAAATTACAATTCCTAGCACCTAAGCTTCCACCAAAACAAACTCTAGCATCTTGAGCTGTACAATTTTTATCAAAATGAATATTTCCAAGATTTAAATTTTCTATGTCTTCTTTTATTTGATCTGGCGCATTTATAAAACAATAATCTCTAGCAGTTAAAACAATAATGTCTGCAACTTTATATGGAAATTCAAAAGGCATGCCAAAAACAGTAATATCTTTTCCTTCTGCAGGATCTTCAGAAAATATATATTTATTATTAATTGGTATTGGTGCTCCAGGTTTGTTCCAAGTTTTTCCTCTTTTTGTAGCTAAACTTATCTGCTGTTCTCCAAATACTCCTGTTTCAAAACAATCATTATAAAGTCTAGTTTCTTGATTTAAACTTGCTTTCATAGATTTGCCAGTTGCAATACCTGTTTCAAGAGGTTCAAATATAACACTAAGTTCTTTTGCAGTAACTGTGCTTACTTCATATTCACTAGTCCTAATTACTTTAGTTGCACCATAAATTGCAAAAAACAATATTGCAGCTCCTGCAATAAGAGCAAATATCCATGTAAAACTAAACTCTAAACCTTTTTTATTCATTTTATCTAATTATTTTAACAGACTTGTCATAAAGGCCTTTTTCAACTCTTAAGTTAATTTTGCCTCTTGAAGTTTTTATACAAAAAGGATTTTCTGTACTTGTTAGTTCCTTAATATCAATTTTTGCTAGATCAAAACCACCAAGACCAGAACAATCTGTTTTTGGATGTATAACTAAGTTCCTATTTATCCATGAAAGTTCTTCATGAATTGAAGCCATAGGCCCTCTTGGAGCTCTTTCAACATCAATAAAACAAACATATTCTACTTTACTAGGCATTGAAAAAGATAGATCATCAGATGTTTCTGGGCTTCTATAAGCATTTTCTACACTTTCTTGCAATCCTGCATAAAAATTTCCTATTTGTCCGCATCTTTGTATTCCAAGAAAGATTGTTATAACATAAATTGCAACTCCTATAAATGCAATAATCAAGATTATAGAAAAGATCATTCCAAATGAAATTTGCAATTGTCCTTTCTTTTTCATATCAAATCCCTCGTAGTCTTAATTTTAGCAGTACATTCAGTTGGTAAAGGTTCATTGCCAGATTCATCTATACATTTAATATAAAATGTCTTTCCTACTTGCCATTCTGTTGCATGTTCTGTTGACATTGAATAAGGCATATTGATTCCTTCACTTATCACAAAATTACATCCTGTTTCATCATTTGTCTGATAACTGCAATCTGAATTTTCATTTGTCTTTATCGTAAGTTTGTCTTCATAATTATAGATTCTCACAACTTCAGGAGATTCTTGATCAACATAAACACCAAAACTAACATTCATATAATCTGCATTTCCTCCAAGATCTACACACTTGATAGTGTAAGAATAAGTGCCGCTGCCTAGTTCTAATCTTTGTTCATGTCTGTTTGTTCCTGTTTCAAACATCTGTATATAACTAGTTTCTGCTCCAGTATCACTATAAGAACATATTGAATCTCCAAAATTATACCCATTATCTGTCTCTGCTGTCAAGAATACAGCAACTAGCGTAGTTGCTCCGCTCGCAGTTCCATTTGGCCCAACGTTTAGTATGTTTAATGGCTGTGTGCCTTTTAATATATACTCATAGCTTTCTTGATTAACATTTCTGTCTTTTTCTTCAACACCTGTTGGCTGATCTTTACATCTAAAATAATAAGCATTGTCTTCTCTATTTTTTAATCCTGTAAGAGTTGTTCTACAAGGATAAAGCATCTGAGCATTCATTTGTTCAATCCTAGCAGCACATTCCATTGTGTTTTCCATGCTTTCATAACTCTGATCTAGCCTTGACCACTTGCACTCAGCAGGCTCATTGATGTAGAATTCAACGTAAGTTGAATTTGCATTGTATTTCACAGGCATTCCATTTCCAATGCTTGTCTCTTCTATTATTGGAGGTGTGACATCTGGCCCTTTTTCAACGCAAAAGTGAACAGCATATTCATCAATATTATAGTTTCCATTTGCATCTTGACATCTAATAAAAATATTATATTCACCGTCATTTTGAATGACTGGATTTTGAGCATTTATGTTTGAAGGTCCAGGCAGACTCATTATCTGACTATGATTGTATTTGAAAGTATTACTTCCTCCCACAAAGTAGGTCATATTATCAAAACTAGTTGTATGATTATAATCTATTTTACATTGTGTAGGTTCATTAGTATTTACTCCAAAACTCAAAGGAGTAAATGCTTTTACACATTCCCCGCCTTCTTGCCTTTGTATTTCAACACCTCTTGCACTAGGCCTTACTCCTTCTCCAACATAAATATAACCTGGAGTTAAAGCATTTTCCCATGGACTTATAATTGGACTTGTAATATCATTTGGATTTACCCATGCGCATTTTTCTTCTGTAGTTCCAGGATTAAGCAGTTCGCAAGCTTGTCCAAGACTTCTGCATCGATAGTCAGAACATATATATTTGTCAGTATTACATCTCTCACAGTTTTTACCTCCAACAGCAGCTTCATATGGCTTACAATTAAATGTAATCTTTTTAGTATCTTGATCTTTATATGTAGCAAGCAACACAATCAGTCCAACACCAAATGCAGTCCATCCTGCTGCCACAGCAAATCCTTCTTTGATGGTCATTAATTGATATATAAGTGTTGCACTTGCAACAGCCCATGCAATAGACTCAGCTTGTTCTTCTTCAAGTCCAAACATATCTTCTGCCAGCCACTTTGCCACAAACCATGCAACAACAGCATAACCAATAGCCTTTCCAATTCCTCCCCAGATTTGTCCAGTACTAAGTCCTCCAGCACCGCCGCCCCCAGCAGCACCCCCAGCCGCAGCAGCACCCCCAGCAGCTGTTCCAGTACCAGCTGTCCCTGTAGTGGCAGCAGGAGTAGAACCTCCAAAACCAAAAGTTTCTTCTAAGGCTTGCCAAACTTTTTGAGCACCTCTCCAAACACTTCCCCAATCAAAACCAGAAACAAGGCCTTCATTTACTTTAGGTCTTATCATATAAACAACAGGATATAATATTTGTCTTATTATTGGAAGGAAGATTGCTGATGCATAACTTCTTTTGATCTGGACACCAATAAAATTAGTTTTTAATCCACAATCACCATATTGCCTACATTGGATGTCCATCTTGTCTTTCCAATTAGGATTAACTTCCCAATGGTCAACATCAGTTCCATCTTTTCCTGATTTTAATCTGACTGCTTCTTTATTTTCTATTGGTTCCCATTTGTCTTGTAATCCTTCTTCCCCTCCAACAAGCGATCTTTCAAACTTTACTGTTAGTTTTATACTTCCTAATTCACATTGTGTATCTGCATTTGCTGCATCACTCCAATATTCAAGTCCAGGAGCATATTTAGGAATACAAGGAGTTTGTTGTTTTTCAACGCCTTTTGCTTCATATGTTGATCCACTAGCATCATACCATTCACCATTATCTTTAAGCCCAATAAATTTGTCTCTTGGTGGACTCCATTTACAATCTCTTTTATCTGTATTTTCACAATCATCTTTATTATTTTGTACAGAACAATCAGCCCATCTGTTTACAATACAACCTGCAAAAGTAAATGGTTCACTGCTGCCTTCTACTTCAAAACTTTCTTCAACACAAATTTCTTGTCTAAAATCAGCACATGGTTCTATTAATTCTCTGCCGTTTATACAAACATGCCTAAAATATCTAGAACCTACAGTGTTTTCTTCTCCACCCGGCTTGTCATGATAACACCAAGTTTCCCCATTTTGTCTTACAGTACCATCAGCTAATCTACAATTTAAATTAGCACAAATATTATCTCCATACGTTGCTCTATTGTTTCTAGATGCTGCCTTACATGTACTTCCATAAAAATAATCACAATTTCCACAAGTCTTGCTATTTGCATTTCCATTGCTATTTTCATATCCACAAGTATCTTCTTTTTTTACTATTTTATTCCAATAAGCTTTATCATTGATCTTGCTAGAATCATAAATATTTGCAGGATTTCCACAAGTATCTAAAAAATAAACTTCATCTCTTCCATCTACACAACTAGTCCTAGTACTTGGTCCGCAGTTTGTAGCTAGTTCATCACTTGAACATAAATAATCTTTGTAAAAAGTGGTATTGCTTGTAATAGTAGCATTTCCTTCTTGCGTGCCTTCGCTAAGTTTATTACATTCTTGTCTTGTTGTTAATTTGCAAGACCTAGAATAATCTAATTCAAAAACACATGCTCCTTGATCAGATAAACTAGCTATCATAACACATTCAAGTTCATTGCCAATGCTTGTTCTAAAATCTGTTTCAAGATTATATAGACTAGAAAGATGTTTGCATCTAGACAATGTAACAAATGCAGACTGTATACCCAGGATGCAGCATCCCAGGTTACATTGAGAAATATCACAACTAGAAGATTCAGACCATGTTCCATCTCCTTCTTCACAAACTATCTGCGGAGTGTTTTGCATGCATAATCCTTCTGTAGAATCATAACAACAACCAAGTTTACAATAACTTGTTGCCTCACAGCTTGTTGGACTTCCCCTATACTGAGCATCACACTGGTCTTTAGTAGCTGTCTGACACCAAGCACCATCAATAGTTCTTTCACAGCATAACTCTTCTTCTTGTGCACTTACAATTCCTTTATTAATATCAAGAGCATAAGCAAATGCAATCATTCCAACTACTAAAATAAATATTTCAAATAAACTTGTAAATTTATTAAATTTTCTTTTCATAATCTTAATTTATAACCTCCAGGAAAAGCAACACTTCTGCTAGCAAACATAAACTTTTCATTTGTGATTGTATCTGTAATAATATAGACAGTAGTTCCATCGCCTTGCTTTAGCTTTTCAAGAATTATGTTTGGATAATATGTCATATACACCATTGTTTCAATATTTCCAAATTCAACTTCGTGGTTTGTGATACTTGATGCAATCATTACCATGTCATACATATTGCTTGATTGTTTAATTTCAAATTTATTAAAAGTCTGAGTTCCTTCCTTAGTTACAGTAACTCTTGCATTGATTATTACATTAATACTTCCCGGAACTAATTGAACATCTGTTCCTTGATAATTACTAACTACTCTATAACCTCTTTTTTCCATTTCATCTTTCATAGTTGCAATACAAGATCTTGCTCTGCTTTCAATATAAGTTTGTATTTCTCTTTCAATATGCTGTTTTAAAAGAGGTCTTTGCATTATACAAGGCCTGTAATATTCATTTGTATAACATAAGTATTCTAGGTTATTTCCTTGATAAGCAAAATAAAGTTTTGGATTTAAACTCCCCCCCTGTAATGCAATCCTGTCAATTACTTTGTCAATATCTCCTTTAATGCACTCTTCAACAACATTCATTGGCTCAGCAGGTGTAAAATAAACTCTGATTCTTGGATAAAACAATGCAAGAACAACTGCAAAAATAACTATTGCAATTATTATGAATATAGTTACTTGCCCTTTTCTATTTCTTTTATCTTTCCTCTTTTCCATCTTTTTTATCAATCCTTTTTTGTTTATAAAATTTTATACTCAATCAAGTTGTTTTAAGTTCAATAGTGCAACCATCAGGAACATTGTCCCAGAGATCTCTGCATTTAATATAATATGTTTTTCCAACTTTCCATGGTGCTTGATGCTCTTTCCCTATTCCAGCCATTTCTATTCCATCTTCAAACACAAAATTACAATTATCAAACGAATAGACACAAACACTATCTTCATTAGTCTCAACATAAAGGTTAGAATCTTGTTTATATGTTCTTGCTACAGTTGGAGGATATTTATCTTTTGTTACAGTAAAGCTTACTTCTGTCTCTGCTCTGTTCAATGCCTCATCAAAGCATTCAATATAAACTGTGTGCTGTCCTTCTCTTACACTAGTGAACTTTTGAGTATGTACACTTCCACCTGTTTCAAAAAATGGAATTGTAAGATTTCCTTTTGTAAAACTATAACTACATATAGCATTTGAATTAGCCCCGCCAGATGTTTCTGCTTTTAATTCAAACTCAATTATTCTTCCAAATATAACTTCACTTTCTTCTTCAGGATATGTTACTTGAACTTGTAATGGTGAAGCGCTTTCATAAACAACAAATCCTCCTTCTTGAGCAAGATAACTTTGTGTGTTTTTATTATTAGATAGATCTTTGCATCTTATGAATATAGGGGTTTCATTTCCAATCAAACCAGTAAGATTAGTCTGACATGCCCATTCAATATCATTCATAATAGAACGATTATCACATAAAAATTCATTTTCCATTGAATCATAGACTTTGTCTGTCTTGCTCCATTTGCATAAAGAAGGCTCATTTAAAAGCACACTTAAATTAATGCTAGTTTCTCCGTATTTAATATAAGCATGATTTTCAGGTGTTGTTCTGGTAATCTGCGGCGGAGTTAAATCTGTTTCAGTTGCACAGCTTCTTATTAAATAAGGAGCTTCGTTTTCATAACCATCTCTATTTGCACATTTAACATAAAAGGTTACATCCCCAGGATCTTTATCTGAGAAAGTTATATTAGTTATAGTGTGATTAAAATTATAAATTCTTTCACCTTCAAAATCAATTCCTATTTCATCTTGGCTAAATCCATATGTACAGATTGCTCTTGCATTTGTAGTTATTCCTAAACTAAATTTATCAAACTGACCAATACAAGCTCCCCCATCTTTGCCTATTCTAAATCCAGTTTCAGAAATTTCAGAGTAACTGACACCATCTGCTGCTTCATCCAAAGGAGAAATTAAAGGAGGAAATGGATCAACTTTTTCCCAGAAACATTCTCCATCACCATCATTATCTACATCTTCAAAATAACATGAAGTTCCTAAGCTTGCACATTTATATCTAGTACATATTCCAACACCGATTTCAGAGCATTTTTCACAATTTTTACCTCCTTTTGGAGCTGTCCAAGCACCGCATGTAAATGTAAACTTATGGTCCCTAGTTGTTCCTGCTCCAAAAAGAACATTAAATACAAAAAAGACAACCATTATCACAATTGAAAAAGTAATTTCAATAACACTCCAAGTACCTGCGAAGAAATTAGACCAATCAGATTCCCAAAGATTCCAGTCAGGAAAAGTATATGTCCAAAAACTTTCTTCAATATCTGCATCCATATCAACTGAACTTCCTGCAGGCCATGCAGCAGAATCTCCCAACCCTGTGAGATCAGGTACAGGAATATAATCATTTATGTTTCTTTTAATATAATTTGAATAATCTGCAAATCTATACATACTTGCAATTCCAGGATGTTTAGTTTTACGGTCCCCATCTTCTTCTTCATATCTAACTCTTAAGCTAGTTCCTTTTGTACTTACCTCTCCAATAAGATTTACATCTGCTCCACAATCTGCAACTCTTTCACATAAATTTTTTTGAACATCCCTAAAAAAAGCTTTATAATCATCTTCCCATTCATCTTCCCCCCAAGTATCAACACCAGGATAACATCCTCCAAGACATTTCCAGTCAATATCAATTGCACTTTTCCATCTTTCTTGTTCATATCTTTTTTTTGTAAAACTTCCTATTGTACAAATATTACCTGCTGATGATATTTCATCTGGTAATGCAAAGCCCCTAGGATATTTGGGCAGGCAATAATCAAAACTTAATTCACTTCCAAAATTATAATGTTTTTTCTGACAGAAAGGTATAGCATTGCATCTGCTTGTTAAAGTGCTATCACTTATCTCACCACGGGCTCTTTGCGCACTTATTACAAGGCAGTTTGTTGCAGGATTTGATACACATCTTGCATATGTCATTTCAGGATTATCTCTAGATTCAACACAGATTTTAGCTCTTGCATCATAACATGGTTCTATTTCAACATCTCCGTCAAGACAATACATTCTATAATGACTAGAACCCGGAACAGCATGTTTAGTGTCTCCTTCATATACACACCAACTTTCTCCATTTTTTCTTTCAGACCTTCCTCCATTTAGATTTTCAGGAATATTATGACAATCCAAGTCTTTGCAATATGCATTTCCCGCATTTGTATAACCGCAAGTTGTTCCAGCAAATCTGTCGCATTTTTCAGCAATGCTTTCTTTATTGCCGCATGAATCAAACCAGTAAATAGGATCTTTTCCATCTACACATTTCTTACTGTCCTTTCCAATGCATTTTCCAGGCAAAGCATCAGAACAAAACTTTCCTCTTTCAAAAGTAGCTCCTTGGATTTTCTTGCATTCTTGCTGTGTAATAAATTTGCATTCTTTCTCATCAGCCTGTTCATATACACAAGCACCTTCTTCTGTTGCATAGGAAAGATCAAGGCATTCAATCTCTGTTGTTATCTGATTTCTAAAATCTTTTTGTATCTCATAAAAATCAGATATAATCTTGCAGCTTCTTTCTGTAATGAACTGTGTCTGAGTTCCAATTACACAGCACCCTCTTAAGCATTCAGGCACCTGACATTCTTCTTTATCTATCCATCTTCCAACATCTTCACATAATAATTTAGGAGTCCTTACATTACATTGTCCATTTTCTTTATTGACACAACAACCCAATTTACAATTAGCATAATCTACACACTTAGCGCCAGGCGCAAATCCTTCAAGGCATTCATCTTCTGCTACATCAAAACAAATACCCTCTGTCTTAGTTTTTTCACAACAACCAGTAATCTCCTCTTCTTGTGCCGATACAATATTTGTTCTATCAGATATTAAATATGCAAAAGCAATACTAGCTATTACTAAAATTGAAATTTCAAAAACTGATATAGTTTTCTTATTCATTTTAAACAATGTTTGGTGCAAAAGCACAGCTTCTTACAGCAAAAAATATTTCTTCTCCTGTTTTTTTGTAATTAACACTATAGATTTTTGTTTCTGTTCCAATAGTTTTCAATGTGACTTTAAATTCAGGTTTAATCATTGAATATTGAAGAGCATCAAAAGTGCAATATCTAGCTTCTTGATCAATAATATCATGCACTGCCATTAAGATATAGAATAATCCAGAAGGCCTAATTAAACTGAAATCTTCATAAACATTTCTTTCATTATCCCTTGTAAAACTTATTTTCTTTTTTACTGTGATAAGCATTTTATCTGGAACTATTTCAACACTAAAATCTAAATCGCCAGATGATACTTGATAACCTCTGTCTTTATATTCTTGCTCTAAAGCATAAAAACAATCTTTTATATTGTCTCTAGCAAATTCTTCAACCCCACGTTTTATTTCATCACCTAAAAAAGGCACTTGGTTTGTGCACTTTTCATTAAAATTATTTGTATAACATAAAAAAGCAAGTTTTTTCCCTTGATATTCCCAATAGTTTGTAGGGTTTGCAACTCCTCCATTGGCTAGAACTAATCTAAGGGCATTATCTATACTATTTTTAATACAATCTTCAATATCAATTCTTTCTCTTTCAGTTGTGCTTATTCCTGGAATTCTCTTGCCTAATGTAAAGAAAAGAACAGCACCAATAACCACAATCCCTATAATAATGAACACAGCTACTTGCCCCTTTTTACTCCTCTTTATCATGCTAAAAACTAGTTTCTTAAGTTTATAAAAGTTCCTTCATTCATTCCTCGAGTAACCCTCGATTAAATCTGTTTAATCTTCGTTTTCTACTCTAGGCGCTAGCACAAAAGACATCTGAAAAAGATCTTTTCCTTCACCCATTATTTCTAGTTTCATGGGATAGTTAGAACTAAAGAATAATTTGCATTTATCAGTCATTTTACATGCTTTAGCAAATTTTTGAAGGTAAGTAAGACTGTATTTTGACTTAGCTTCTCCGCCGCCCATTTCAATCTCATCAGAACTAAATTCTGATTTAGTAGCATGCAATCCACGAGCCTCTACTAGAAATTTTCCATTTTTAACTTCAAAATTGCATGAATCACTAACAATGCCACAATCTTCTAAAGATTGAGTAAAATCATCAGAATTAATATGTATAAAACTTGAGAATTCAAGTTCCGGTATTTTCTTGTCTTCTGTTTCTATATTTATTAAAGAAATATAAAATGTCCTTTTTATCTTTTCATGTATTTCTACCTTTAATCCATTTTCATCTGTCTGCATAATCAAACTAGAGCCTGGCTTGCATCTTTTTAATACAGGCTTGAATTTATCTAAACTAAGGCCAATAGCTTCATCATCTGCTTCTATGGCTGAAAATGTAGTGGCTGGCAATACAAATGAAACAAGAGCAACATTAGCAGGATCTACTGCAACTATACTAAGTCCATCTTTATTTACCTTTATCTTTACCTCTGTAACTAACTCAGAGATTATACTTATTGCATCTGACAATATCTTAGGATTATCTAGTTTAACAAGCATATTTACTTAGATAATACAAAGTTTAAAAGGTTTGTTATGCTGTCCTATCTAATTGTTTAAAAAACAAAAAATCCTTGCTAAAAATAGCTTAAAATGGGTGAAATATTCATAAATCCTAAATTAGATTCTATATTGAACATGTATTATTCTAGAAAAGATGTTCAAGATGAAATATGCAAATTTTGTCAAAATAGGGAGGTAGTTCCTAGGTATGGTGAGGGGTTTGGCAAAAGACCTGATTACCTTGAGTATCCAACAGAGTTGATGCAACATGTAAGAAAAGGAGCAACCAGTTTTCATTGTTCAGAAGAAATCTGGCAAAACCCAATTGAAATATCAAAAGAAATGGAAAAAGAGCAGCTTGATGAAATAAGACGCGGTTGGGATTTGTTAATTGATATTGATTGTAAATGGTTTGATTATAGTAAAAAAGCAGCCCAATCAATCATCCGGGTTTTAGAAAGACACGGTGTTAAAAATATGGGCGTTAAATTTTCAGGAAGTAAAGGGTTTCATATAATTGTTCCTTGGAAAGCATTTCCAAAAGAAATCAATGGAGTTTCTGTTAAAGATTTATTCCCCGAACTTCCAAGACAACTTGCAACCTACCTTAGAAGTGAATCAGAAAAGATTATGCAAGAATCCTTGCCCGCAGATTTTTACAAGCAATTTAAAAACACAGATCTTAAACAAGGAATAAAATGCAATAAATGCGGAGAGATTTCTAACACCTTTAAGATGATAGAACTTTTTTGTGATTCTTGTAAGATTGGAGAAACAAGAAAAGTTAGACCTAATGAAAAAAAAGAACTTAAATGTCCTACTTGCAATTCTAAAATTAAAACACAAGATTTAAAAGAGATTTCTGAATGTTCTCATTGCAATACTAACTCTGAAAAAAATCCAGATAATTTTTCAAAAACTATTGAAGTAGATTTATTTGAACTAATGGGTCTTGACATTGTCTTAGTTTCATCAAGGCATTTGTTCCGTTGTCCTTATTCTTTGCATGAAAAAACAGTTCTAGCAAGTATTGTTCTAAACAAGACTGAACTAGATAGCTTCCAACCAAGTGATGCAGATCCATTAAAAGTTAAAGTAAAACCCTTTATGCCCCAAGTGAATGAAGGCGAGGCTAGAGAATTATTAATCCAAGCCCTAGATTGGCATAGAGAGAACAACACTAGGAAAGAAGCAATAAAAGAAAAGAGCAAGAATTTTGATTACGATATAAAAGATATTAAGATTGATAGAAGCAAAATCACTTTGCCGCCTTGTATGGAAAAGATTATGAAAGGATTAAAAGATGGGAAAAAACGCGCATTGTTTATTTTAATTAATTACTTTAGATCATTAAATTTTTCAGAAGAAGAAGTTACAGAAAAAATCAATGAATGGAACAAGAAAAACAAACCAGCAATAAAAGAAGGCTATGTAAAAAGCCAGATTTCTTATACATTTAAACACAAAAAAATAATGCCTCCAAACTGTGATAAGTATTACAAAGATTTTTCTGTTTGCATTCCAAGTAATTTATGTAAAAAAATAAAAAATCCTTTGAACTATACTATAATTTCTGCGAAGAGACAAGTTAGAAACAAAGAAGATAAAAAATGAATTGATTCGAAAGTATTTTAAACCTCTAAGTCCATATTTAACATATGAAAAAGAGATGTGTATTTGGTTTAATTTTATTATTCTTAGTCTTATTTTCCTTTAGTGTACTTGCTCAAACAGGAAATGAAACAGTAGAAGAAAAAGCATATTCTTGTATAGAATCAAGGGTTATAGGAAAATGTTCTACTTTGCCTTTTGAAGACAGAGTTTTTGCTTTGCTTGCACTTGGTTATCATGATGTTGCAAGAGAAGAATGTAGGCTTGCTATAGATTCAAGTAGAAATTGCTGGCCAATGGAAGATTGTAAGGTAAAAGAAACAGCTCAGGCAGTTGTAGCATTAAGCAATTTAGGAATAGAAACAGTTGATGCAGAGACCTGGCTTAATCAAAAGACAAGAACACCAGACAAAATTCTTTGGTATTTACAGGTAGACACTAACACAAATTCTACATGTAAGGTAACTTATGGGGACAGAGATTATAATTTAAGAATAAGTGCTGATAAAAAATTATCAATGGCTAGCAATAGATGTTTGAAAGTAAGTGATTATTGGCTTGCTATAGATAAAGAATGTTTTGATGAAACATTCAAAGTTACTTGCGATGCGGATTTTATCACTTCTCTAATTTATAAAACAGCAACTTCAAATACAATATTTGTTTCTGGAAATTTAGAAGCAGCATCTGGTAATGGGGAAACCCAGCATAAGGTAGAAGCAAAATGTTTTGGAGATTCAACTTTATGCTCTTATCCTGCTAGTTTATGGGCAACCTATGCAATGTTAAAATTACAAAAAGATATTACTCCATATCTTCCATACTTGTTTGCATTTGCAGAAGAAAACGAAAAATCAGGAGCTTATGCATTTCTTTATGTTTTTACAGCAGAAGATGAGTACAGATCTAGATTAATAAATCAGCAAAATCCACAAGGATACTGGAATTTTAATTCAGGCAAAGGCAAATTTTATGATACAGCCAATGCATTAATGGCATTTCAAACAGAGCTGGAATATAGCACTGTAATAGAAAATGTTAAAGAATATCTTTCTGGAAGTGGAATTCAATCTGCAGGTGGTTGTTGGGCAAATTCAGTGAGAGACACATCATTTTTATTATGGACTTTATGGCCAAAAGCTACAGCAATACAAGCAACACAACAGCAGTGTGAAGAATCTGGACTTTTTTGTATGACAGAAGGAGAATGTAGCAGTCTTGCCTTAGGGAATATTGTCCCAAATTATTATTGTCCTGGCGGAATCTTAAAAGTTTGTTGTGACAAAGCTCTTCCATTATTGCCCTGTGTTGAACAAGGCGGAGTAGTATGTCCAGCAGCAGAACCATGTACAACATCAACTGTTGCAGCATCGGACGCAGAAGAATGTTGTTTAACACAATGTCAAGCACCAGTAGAGGCAAATGAATGTGAATCTGCAGGATATTCTTGTAAAGCTATTTGCTCAGAGAATGAAGAGTCAGTTTTTTACGCTTGTGAATTTGCAGATGATGTTTGTTGTAGATTTAAACCAGAAGAACCAAAAAGCAGATTATGGATTTATGTTTTAATACTTATGATTGTGGTTGTTGCATTAGCAATAATCTTTAGAAACAGACTTAAATTAATCTTGTATAAAATGAGACGAAGAGGTCCTGCTCCTGCAGCAAAACCAGCAGCAGGTAAACCTAGGCCGCCATTTGGAGGAGCTCCTCAATATCCTAGAACTCAATCAAGGCCTGCTGCAGCAGCCCAACCACAAAGACCCTCAGGAGGCGTAAGTAGCGAGCTTCAGGAAACTCTTAAAAAGCTAAGAGAAATAGGAAAATAATAGAAAATGAGAAAACTAATACCTTTCCTTTTAGTGCTTTTGATATTACCAAGTGTTTTTGCTATATCTGTGGATTTAAAAGAAGAATATAGACCAAGAGAAACTTTGATTGCAAAAGTTACTGGAAATTTTTTAGAGAATCTTGATAAGGACAATGTATTTTTTTATTCAGATAGATTGCTTGTACCAATGGATTATGATGTAGGAAAATTTGGAGATTATTTTTATATTTATGCAGTGCTTCCAAACAAAGAAAGAAATTACACATTAAAATTAGAAGACATATTTTATTTTGAGATGGGAGAAGATAAAAGAGGAGATCTAGAATTTAATTTTTCTGTTTCAGGATCTATTGCAAATTATACTGTAAATCCAGGATTTGTTATAACAAGCAAAGATTTTAATCTTGATTTAGAAAGCAATGTAGATCCAATAACCTTACAAGTTGAGTTCTTAGAATTTTCAACTGAAGTTGAAGTTCCTGCAGGAAGAACAAAGTCAATTTTAGTTCCTTTAGGATTTTCAGAAGAAGAGCTAGATTTTGTAAAAGTCACATCTACTGAAACAGATTTAGAATATGAAATTCCTGTAAACCAAATAACAAAAGGCGCTGCAGCAAAATCTTTAGTTTTTTCCAAAACATATTATAATCTAAGCATGTTCAAAGGTTCACAAAATCAAATTATTCTTTATTTACAAAATCCTGGTCAAGAAGAATTAACTAATTTAGAAATTTTTTCTTCTAGTGATGATGTTGTTATTATACCAGAAACTATTTCTTCACTTAAACCAGCAACATATGCAGAAGTGAACATTTCTGTAGTTCCAGAAGACGACATGGAATTTACAATATTTGCAAACATTGAAGATATTTCTGCAAATACTACTGTAAAGATAAATGTGATAAAAGTAGATGTAAGCACTCTTGTTCCAGATGAAATAAAACAATATTCTTGTCCAGAGATTGGAGAAATATGCACAGATAGTCAATATTGTGAAGGTCAAGAAGTTTCAACCCTAGAAACCGAAAATTGTTGTGTAGGAGAATGTAAGGGCAGGTTTCCAACATCAATTGTTATAAGCATAGTATTGATAATTGCAATAGGAGCAATTGGTTATTATATTTGGAAACTAAAACAAAAATCACTTGCTAAACCACAGCAAAAATCTTTTGTTCCAAGATATGCAGAAACTAGAAAAAGTCTTTCAAGAACTTGATTATTTCTTTTTGGTCTTTTCCTTAGATTTTGGTTTCTTTGCTTTACTAGTCTTTTCTTGTTTTTTTGGCTCAGGAGTAGCTTGGATAGAAACAGGTTCTCCTAGTCTTCTCTTGAGATGTATCACTTGTTTTATCAAGATATCTTTTTCCATTGCAAGAACCTTTGTTAATTCATCATACCTATGCAGTTTCATTGCAAGATTATTAAGTAAAGCATTAACATCAAAATTTTCCATTGTTATTTTTTCAGGACTTACAACTTCAACATTTGCAGGCATAAATCTAAACATAATATCTGCAAACACTAATAAGTTATCAGCATCTAACTCAATCTCAATAAAAGTAGAAAATAGGCCATTATCTAACTTTTTTAGATCTGCTATCTTGCTTTTTGCTATTTTAATTCCCTTTTCTTCTTTTATTTTAGCAAGAAGCATTTCAGCAGATTCCTTTACATAATTATCAGGTCTGCCCATAATTTCAAGAATCATTATTGCACTTATTTTTTCCATTTTTATTAAATACTTCTTAACAATATAAAGATTATGATTATGCACATAAAAGCAAAACCATAAATCCCATATTCTCTTATATACTCCAATTTGGATTTATAAAATACATTTGAATCTTTTGTTTTTATATCTTCCTGTTGCGGAATATTGAGTCTTATCACCCCAGTATCTTCAATATTTTCATCAGCACTATTATCATCATTATCAGGAGGAGGACTTGATGGGGGATCAGGGTCATCATCCGGAGGATCATCGTTTTCTTGTTCTAAAATATCAATATTTCCTTCAAAATCTCCAACAACATCTTCACTTGAAGTTTCTCTAATTCTTGCTTTGATTTTCGCTTCTCCAGAAAAATCTTCATATTCTTCTTTTATCCTTAATTTTAATGTAATAGATTCATCTCCTGGACCAGTAATTAGTTCATCAATGTAATAATTACTAGATTTCCAATCATCTCCAATCTCATGATATGTTTCTGAGATAATTGTTTCATCTTCTACATAAGTAACATAGACTTTAATATCATAATCCATATTTTCTAAATTTGAAAGATCAATATCAACAGTAAATTCTACGCCATTTCTTACTTCATCTCCATAATCTAAATCAACATCTACTTCATCATCTTCAGGAGGATCATCACCGCCCCCGCTAGGATTATAATGCACATTAATTGTATAGCCCGGGAATGTGCCCTCATTTCTTACTCTTACCTCAATATCTGCAGTATCATTCCAAATTTTAGTAATATTCAATCTTATAAGAGAACTGTTACTTTCAGAAGTATTAATCGCCCCATTAACATACTGTGAAGAAGGAACCCATTCACTTCCATTCCATGCGTTTGCTATAGAGTTTCCACTAGAATTGGTTATATAAACCATAATATCATAAAGGCCTGCTGAAAAATTAATTAAAGTAACACTAAAATCAAAATCATCTCCATAATCAATATCACTTGGGTGGCTAACAGAAATATTTTGTCCAGCAACCAAAACTAACGAAAAAACTATGATTAATCCCATACACCAGCAATTTTTTCTCCACAAGAACATTTTCCTTTTTTTGACTTATCTTTAATCATTTTAAATCCACTCCTTACTATTAAAGCTTTTTTACACTTGGAACAATATGTTATATTGCCTTCATTATGCGGTAAATTACCTGTGTATACATATTTTAAGCCATTTTTTAGAGCAATATTTCTTGCTTCTATTAACTTATCAATTTTTGTAGAAGGAATATGTAAAAACTTGTAAGTAGGATAGAAAGCAGTAAAATGAAGAGGAACCCTAGTTCCTAGGTTCTTTTTTATCCATAAAACTAGCTTAGTTATCTCTTTCTTGCTGTCATTATGCCCTGGAATTAATAGATTAGTTATTTCAATCCAAACTTTGTTTTTCTTTAATATTCTAAGAGACTCTTGCACTGGTTTTAATCTTGCTTTGCAAATATTTTTATAAAAATTATCAGAAATAGATTTTAAATCTATATTAGCCCCATCAATATACCTAGAGATTTTCTTCAAGGGTTCTGGATTAATAAAACCATTGCTTACAATTATATTCTTAATACCTTGTTTCCTAGCTTCTCGTGCTATTTCAGAAACATATTCATATGAAACAAGAGGTTCACTATAAGTATAGGATATTGAAGGACATTTGTATTTTTTAGCTTTCTTAACAATATTTTTAGCAGGAGTTCTTAAGGAAAACCTTTCTCCAGCACGACTTTGACTAAGCGCCCAGTTTTGACAAAAACTACAACCTAGGTTACATCCCATCATTCCAATTGAATAAGAATTAGTTCCAGGTAAAAAGTGATACAAAGGCTTTTTTTCTATATGATCAACATTACTAGATGCAGGTTCTTCATAAGACCTAGTATATAATTTTCCAGATTCATTTTCTCTTACTCTGCATTTTCCCCATTCTCCATCACCAATAACACAAAACTGCGGGCAAAGTTTACACTGTACTTTATTATCTTTCATCTTTTTGTAAAACATTGCTTCTTTTTTCATCTTCAAAACATCTGTCCAAATCTTTTTCCAATCTTTTCTGCATCTTCTAGATTTATGGCCCAGTTCTTTCCAGAATCTCTTAAATCATTTGGTTTAATAAAAAGCCAGCCTTTTCTATTGAATCGCAATGCAATAATGGGCTCTAGGCCAAAAATGTCTGCAAAAATCATGAATTCTTCAATCTGTTCTTTAGTGATATATTTGATAGGATTCTTGCTTGATTTAACTTCAATACAATATTTCTTGTTGTTCTTGCCAGCTATCAGATCACAAGAAGCATTATCCATTGTTCCTGAGCCAGCAGCTCTTATTGCTCTAAAGTTATTATCAACAAACATCTGAAATAATTCACGTTCAGCATTACTTCCTTTAGATTTATTACTCATTTTCTCTTTTTTAACAGATTTAATTAAAGATCTCTTGCTTGCAATGTTCTTCTGCCGTTTGCTTTTGCTCTTTCAGTTGCTTCTTTCAAAAGCTGTTCAACTTTCTTGTTTAGTGCATCAGCAACTTCTCCAGCAACATTCATTTCAGACACTGCAGATTTTATCTTGCTTTTAACTATTAATTCAACCATTTTTCTTCCCTTCTTGTTTATTTTTTTCTTCTGGCTTCATAAATGGAAACAATATAACATCTCTGATTGAATGTTGATTTGTTAAGAACATCGTTAATCTGTCTATGCCAATACCAATCCCCCCGGCAGGAGGCATTGCATATCTCATTGAATTAACAAAATCTTCATCAAGCTCATTTGCTTCTAAATGCGCTTTAAACTTTCCAGATTTTTCTCTCTCTTCAATTTGCTTTTCTAATCTTCTTTCTTGTTCAATAGGATCATTTAATTCTGTATAAGCATTAGCTAATTCTACGCCATTAACAAATAATTCAAATCTTTCAACTTTCCCAGGATCAACTCTATGCTCTTTTGTTAAAGGGCAGATTGATTTTGGATAATCTATAATAAATGTTGGCTGAACCAAGTTAGACTCAACCTTTTCATCAAACAGAAATTGAATAGCCTCATCTCTTGTTTTTCCATCAAATCCGAATTCTTTTGCTTTTTTCATTAATTCTCTTTCATTGCAAGGATCAACCTTGCAATATTTCTTTATAGCTTCTTCTATTTTCATTGATTGATAAGGTCCTTTGAAATTAATTTCTTTATCACCAAATTTAATCTTTGTTTTACCAGTTATTTTTTTTGCCAAAATTTCAAGCAGCTCTTCTGTCATTTTTTTAACATTATTATAATCCCAGTAGGAAGCATAAATCTCCATCATTGTAAATTCTGGATTATGAGTAGCATCTATTCCTTCATTTCTAAAATTCTTACAAATAGTATAAATCCTTCCTAATCCACCAACTAACAATTTCTTTAGATATATTTCTGGAGAAATTGAAAGATACAATTTCATATCAAGTGCATTTAATTTTGTAATAAAAGGCCTTGCTTCTGCTCCACCATATAATGGTTGTAATGAAGGAGTTTCAACTTCAAGAAAATCTTTTTTGCCAAGGAATTCTCTAATAATATTGAGAATTTGTGTTCTTTTTCTAAATATTGTCCCAATTTCAGGATTCATAATAAGGTCTAGGTAACGTTTTCTATATCTCTCTTCTTTATCTTGCAAACCATGCCATTTTTCTGGCAAAGGCAGAATACACTTAGAAAGCAATTCTATTTTCTTAACTAAAATCGAGATTTCTTTTGTTTTGGTCTTTATTATCTTGCCTTCAATCCCAGTAAAATCTCCTGTATCTAAGTATCTTTTAAATAAATTAAAAACATTATCAGGAGTCTGTCCTTTTTGCAAAACAATTTGGATTTTTCCATGTTCGTCTTGTAATTTTGCAAAAGCTATTTTACCTAGGTCTCTTTTTGTCATTAATCTGCCAGCTGTCTTGATCTTGCTTCCTAATTTAGAACTTAAAGCTTCTATTGTGCTTTGCTTTTTATCAAAATGATGAGGATATGGATTCACACCCATCTTTCTCAATTCTTCTATTTTTCTCAACCTTTCTTTTGTTATCTCGTCTTGTCTTCCCATTTTATTATTACATCCTCAGTATTTTAAAATCTTTCAGGCTCTGAAAACTTTCTTCTATTATATCCACTTTTTTAATAACAGCATGTTCTGGCCCTTTCTTGCATATTTCTATCATTTGATCAACATCTTTATTATTCCCTTCAAACCATGCTTCAACACTCCCATCAGTTTTGTTCCTAACATAACCTTTGACTCCGAGTTCATCTGCTTTTTCTTTTACAAAACTTCTGAAAAATATCCCCTGAACAGTGCCAAAGATCTCTAACTTTACCGCTTTTTTCATACAACACCCTAGTTTATTTATCTTTTATATTTAACTATCTTTCACTTTGTCAAATTAATTGATATATATCGTCGAATCTATATCGCTATTATTTATAAATAACGAGATTAAATCTTATTTTTAATATTTTGAAAGGAGGTTAAAAAATGTTAAACAAAAAAGGAACACTCTTAACGATCTCTTTGGTTATAGTCTTTGTTTTAATCTTATCTTTTGCAGTAGTTTTTGCAGCAAATGATAAAAAAGCAAGCAATACTCCTTGTGCAAGAGAATGTACAATGCAATGTACTCCAAATGCACTGCTTCCAAAACCAGGAACAGAAGACTTGAATGTAAATGATTGCATTCTTCAATGTCTTAGTGCGGTTTGTGGACAAGCAACAAATGTAGGTACTTGTGATCCTGTTGCATTAGATAATTGTTGTAATATCTTTGCTGAACCAAGTCAAGATCCTGATTGTTGTCAGGCATCCCTTGATGAATATACCATAGTTACTAAACAAACAATGTTTGATTATGTAGATGTTTCAGGAGATAAAATAGCTTATCAAGACTATAGTTTAGGTAACTCAAATGTATTTGTTTATGACACAACTACAGGAATAGAAACTTTAGTAACAAGCTCAGCAAACAATGCAAGAAACCCACAAATTTCTGGAGATATTGTAGTCTATCAAGACTATCGTTTTTCTAATGATGACATCTATATGTATGATCTTGTTACAGAAACAGAAACAAGAATAACAACAGACCCAGCTTGGCAGACAAAACCAGCAATAGATGGAGATAAGATTGTATGGCAAGATTTCAGAAACGGAAATTTTGATATTTATGTATATGACCTAACTACAGGTGAAGAAACAGGAATAACAAATCCATCCGATCAACTAAACCCACAAATTTCTGGAGATATTGTAGTCTATCAAGATCATAGAAATGGTGCAGAAGATGTTTATATGTATGATCTTAGCACTGGGGTAGAAACACAAGTAACAACAGACCCATCAAGTCAAACAGCTCCAAAAATACATGGAGATAAGATTGTATGGCTAGATAATAGAAATGGAAACTATGACATCTATATGTATGATCTTAGCACTGGTGTAGAAACACAGATGATAAGCGGAGTAAGTTGGCAGACAAAACCAGCAATAAATAGCAAAAGCCTTGCTTATTTAGATGATAAAACTGGCAGCATAGAACTATATGTATATGATCTCTATGCACAGACAACAACACAATTGACTAATGACACATCATTTAAAGACTACCTTGCAGTAGGTGGAACTGGTATTGTATATATCAACATGGGAGAAATGGATGCTAGTGTTAAGTTATTCGATGTAGTAATCTGTTAATTTTTTTCTTTTTTCTTTTATTTTTTATCCAACTCATAATTTAAGATAGTGGCTACTTGGCTTGCAAAATAAACTGTTTTTCCTAAAGAAATTGTATGATAAGTTTGTCTTAATCTTCTTAACTCTTTTTTAGGAAAACCAATATGGTCTCCAACAACCATTACAACATCTTTCTTAAATTCAACTTTTCTAACATCATCACCTTTTTCATCAAGAACATAAATTGCCTTTCCTTCTTTTTCTAATTCATCAAGAACTTTTCCTAAATTTTTCTTTTCAACAAAACATCCAGGAAATGCTTCAATTTTTTTATCTTTCTTATATTTAAATAAAATTCTTTTAATTAATCCAGCCATGTCTTTTTTACTTATATCAAGACTTCCAACATCTTTACCAGTTTCAGGAATTTTTTTTCTTGGTTCAATGATAATATGCTTCGGAGGATCATTTGGCCCATAAAAAACCAAGTGAACTCGAACATCATCTCTTAATTTATGAGATATAAACATAGAATTGATAATAAAATGAATTGCAATATCCATTCTTCCAGCTTTCATTAAATCTGTAAAATTGCCAGTAGTCCATGCTCTGCCTGAAAAATATACAAAGTCTCTCATAATCAAAATAAAGAAATCAGGTTTAAAAGATTATTCACTAGACGCCCTTTTTCTGCTCCAATCATTAGTCCTTCTTCCTATTAACGCCTTTCTGAATAATTCATAATCTTCACTAGAAGAATACTCACAAGGCACTATCGCACTGTTTTCAGATCTTGCTCTTTCTCCATTGATTATTCTGCAATCTCTAGGATCAATACCTTTTTGCTGCAGCCAATCTCTGTAAAATCTTCCAATCTGAACGCAAAATGGCTCTTTCCTTGTGTATATTTCTGAAACTTTAAATTTACTTGGTCCAACAATCTCACCATCAATACTTATAGAAAAACAAGATTCATATTCTACTATTTCTGCTTCCCAAGCAGCCCTTATAATTCTTCCAATCCTTATTTCTGCTTTAGGTTTTACTAATTTCATTTTTCCCATTATTTTCTTTAATAAAACAGCTTTTTAAATCTTTATCTTTTTTAAAGTATTAATTAAAAACAAATTTTGGCACTGCCACAACATCTGCAGCATTTCTAACTTCATAAACTCCAATTAATTTATCGTCGGAAAAAACAGCAATATTATCACTTACAATTTTTTCTTTTTCTTTTATAAAACTAGATAATAATGGAGAACCAGTATGCAATCTTTGAAGAAACTCTTTTTTAACTTGAACAACAGACATGATCTTACTAACTATTTCACCAGGAATCAGAATTTTTCTAAGAGATTCTTCTTTCCCTTTTTTATATTCATCAACAGCCTTTTCTAAATCATATAAATTAACAAAACCAGAATCAGATTCAGAAAAAATTCCGGCCTTAGTCCTTCTTAATGCAGTCATATGCGCTCCGCCAATTCTTAAACCTAGGTCATGGATAAGCTTTCTAATATAAGTCCCTGCTTCGACTTCGGAGATAAATAAAACATCTTTATCTTTTTTCTCGATTATTTCAAACCTAGATACTTGCCTTTCTCTTTCTTGTCTTTTTACTCTAGATCTTACTGGAGGCAATTGAGTAATCTTTCCAAGAAATTTTTTCATTTCTTCTTTTAATTTTTTCTCACTAATATCTTCATGCAAATGCATTATTCCAACATAAGTTTTATCTTTTTTCATAAACCATGTAGAAAGTCTGCATGCTCTGTTAATTGCCATCGGTAAAACACCAGTAACCATTGGGTCCAGAGTTCCAAAATGGCTTGTCTTTTTTACTCCAAGAATTTTCTTTGCTTTTTCAATTGCATCAAAACTAGTTGGTCCGGCAGGTTTATCTAGATTAATTATTGAAAATTCTAAAAGTTCTTTGATGGTTTTCTTCTTTTTTATTTTATCTAAATCTATCTTTTTCATAATATATTTGTAAAAACACAATTATTTATAAATTCCCCTATATAAAGAATTAAATGACAAGATATATTAGTAGTATGTTGTTTGAATTTATATGTAAAACTAAAGAATCTATAAGAAAAAGATTCTCTGCACTTTCTAATTATCCTTTAGTCTGTGAATCTTGTGCAAGACCTCTTGGTATTTTGCATTCTGATCCAATTGCAGAATCTATTTATTTAGAGCCAGAAATAGCTACCCCTGAAAATCGGAAAAATATGGCAAGAAGCGGATCATTAAGATGTAGCTGTGGAGTAAATCATGATTTACACAAATATGTTTCTGAAGAACCTGTTCCTTTTCCAACAGAACAAACCATGTCTTTAGAAGAATTAGCTGAAAAAAGAGCCAAAGAATTAGCCCAGGCCAGATCTTAATTTTTTATATATCTCCATTCAAAAACTCTTTTCTTCTTTTCTCTGAAAACTTTTCTATAGAATATCTTAACATTGTCCTAGGCATTTCCTTATAATGTTTTTTCAAAAAATCTTCTAATACCTTAACATTCCTTTTACCTACTTCCCTTAACATCCAACCAACTGCTTTATGGATTAGATCATGGTTGTCTTTTAATAAAATCTCAGAAATCTTAATACTGTCTTTAAAATCGTTTTTCCAAATAAATGCTCCAGTCGCTACAATCGAGATTCTTCGTTCCCATAAAGCGTTTGATCTTGCAAGTTTATACAATATCTTTCTATTTTTATCTAGTAGGTAATCTCCTAAAATCTTTGATGCAGTTAAATCAACAAGATCCCAGTTGTTGATATTGTGAGTGTTATCCAAATAAAAATCAATTATTTTCTTTTTATCCCCGGTTTTTTTATACTTTTCAACTAGAATTAACAAACCAACAAGTCTTTCTTCATGAATCTTAGAATTTAATAAACCTTGAACCTCTTTTATTTCAAGCTCTTTGTATTTATTGACTAACTTCCTTTGTTCAGGGACTTTTATTCCAAGAAAAATATCACCTTCTCCATATTCACCTTTTCCTGTTTTAAAAAATCTTTGTAAAAGTTTGGCTTGTTTAGGATTCTTAAGCTTTTCAAGATCTTTTCTTAATTCTTTAATCATTTAACAAAAAAGAAATAACTAGTTATAAATCTACTTCTTCAAAGCTTTTCTAGCAAGAGGTTTTTTAACCCCTTTCTTAACTTTTGCTTCATGCTTATGTTGCTTTGCCTTGCTTTTTGCATCTTTTAATTCTTTATCAGCCATACTCTTTTCTTTCTCTTTTTCCTCTGCTTTTTCTTCTTCTGTTTGTTTTTCTTCAGCCTTTTCAGGTTGTGGACCCGCAGGTGCGGCTTTTTTAGCTTCCTGAGCTTTTTTCTCTTCTTTTTTCTTTGCTCTTTCTGCCTTCCACTTCAAAACTTCAGGCAATTCAGCAAGCTCTACTCTTACTATTCCAGTAGAATATTTTTTTACTTTTACTTTGATTTTTGCAGGAGGATTTTTTATTCCCCTGAACCAAAGCTCTTCATTTAATAATTTATCAATTAGTATCTTATTTGTATCTCTTTCTTCAACTTTCATATGTCTTGCAAGAAAATGTTTCAATGCTTTGATTGCTCTAGGAACTCGCCTATACTTTGGGGTATTTTTCCATTTTCTTCTAAGTGGAACAATATATTCTCTTTCTAATATAACATCTGTTTCTTTTACTTCTTTTTTCTCTTCTGCCATTTTATTTTTAACCTATTTGTTGTTTATGCACTCTTCTTGGTTTAAGTTTTAATTTAGTCTGTCTCCAGCTTCTTCTTAATCTAGTTGCCCTGCTGGCATGTATTCTTTTTCCAACTCCAAACTTCTTAAGTATGATCCAAAATGGCGCCCATTTTGTTCTTCTTGCATGTTTTGAAAGTTTTACTTTCTTTTGATATTTTTTTGCCATTTTATTTTATTGAATTTAATAGTTCTAAGCCTTTTTTGGTAAGTTCTCTACCTGCCTTCTTGCCTTTTGCTTTTTGAAGTAATCCTGCTTTTTCAGATTGTTGAAGTATTAATCTAATGATTTTTCCACTGGCTTTTTTGAATTTTTCAGGTTTTCCTCCTCTTTTCTTTCTTCCACCATACCTTGTTCTAAGTTTACCCACACCTATAACCCCTCTTAAAAAAGCTTGTCTTAATATTGAAGCAGCTCTTTTATGCCAAAACTTGGAATCTACTGGAGGTCTTTTTCTTGCTACAGATGTTTTTACAAAACTTGCCCACAAAGGCATTTCAAACTCAGGCACAGCTTCAAGCTTCTTTGCTAATTCTTCAATATATTTTTGAGGTTCTACATCATATACACTCATCTTATCCTTCCATCAATTGGCCATGTCTTGCGACATTAAATAAGCTCATTGAGCTATTAAGCCTAAACTAACCTTATTTCATAGGTTTATAAAATTAACTATCTTGATCTAGTTCTGCTTGTAAAGCTTCGACTTCTTCTTCTAAATCTATACTTCTTCTAGACATAAAAGACACCTGATTTTCTAATTCTCTGATTCTTGCTTGATTAAAAGCAAGACGTAATATGTCTGATGGGATATTGTTAGATTCCATATCTGCTACAATTCCTGGATTAATCTGATCTAAACTTGAAATTAAACTTGTAAAAGTATCTCTTCTTCCTAAATCTTGAAGCACCCCTCTCATTAAAGCATATCCTCTTTCTGAACCTGCTCCAATATACAAAAAATGTCCATCTTCTTCTTCAGGCCAGTCTGTAATTTTAATTAAATCAAGGTCATACAATACAGTTGGTTGTCTTTCTCCCATAAAAACAAGAATTAATTGATATTTTAAATTATTTAGATACTAGAAAATATAGGTTATCTTTTAGGTTTTCTCCATTTCTTGATAACTATCGTAAATCCAATGATTTTATATGTAAAATTCTTACCAAGACCATTAATAATTTCTTCTGCAGCTTCTTTTGTCTTTTCCTTATTATGTCCTGCAGATTTTAACATAGTTACTTTAACATTTTCTCTTTTAGCAAATGCACTTTTGATAGTTGTTATAAAATCATTACTTAACCCTTTTTTCCCAATCTGAAAAACAGGAATGCCTTTTTTCATTTTATTTCAAAACCTCCAGCAGGAATTGCTTGCATAACTTCTTCTTTATCAACTTTCAATAACTTAGAAATCTCTTCTGCAGCTTTTTCTTTTTCTAAACTTCCAGGAACTAACTCAAGTCCTTTAATTTTAAATGGTACAGCTCTTAATGTATCTTGCTGCTTTGTTAAATATAATCTTAACTTTACTTTTTTTGTTTCAGAACCCAAGACACCAAATGTTCCTATTTTCATGTCTTTTTTCTTAAAAATTTGATCTGTCTTAAAAATGTCTACTTCACTAGTTTTTTTCTTAAGTTTCCATGCTTTTGAAAAACATGCAGTAAATATAGCAACCTCTTCTAGATCTTTTTTATTTACATATTTAGGCTCAGAAATAATAAATGAAAATGGGCTTCCAGGATCAGAAGTATGCATTACAATTAATTCTTCAGCCGTATCAAGCATGCTTTTTACAAATAATTCATTTTGTTCTTCGTTTTTTCCACCTACAACTAACTTACCAGAAGATGTAAAAAACCAGCGGTATTTTTTAAAATCAATGTCGAATTTCACATTTAATTTTATCTAAAGAAACTTATAAACTTTATCTCCACCAAAATTTTTCACAACTTTCAAAAATGCCAAAATTAATCTGAACCTTTCCCAAATTTTTTTTCTTTTTAAACACTGCGATAGCTTTATATATTCTCAGACAAGATAATCGGTTTACCTAATTCCTTAAAGCAGAAGATTTTGAGCTTAAAATCTTAAATCTTCATTTTAATAAGAACTTTTTCCAAAAACCAACCTTACTACTTATAAATTAATCGACGGTATAATAAGACTTATAAAGGGATTTTAAATTTTAAATTGATAGTGGGGAGGTATGAGTAAAATGAAAAAACCAAAACCTGAAGTTGAAAAAAAAGACGAAGAAGACGAAGAATAAAAATTCTTTGTTTTTTTCTTTCCTCTTTTCCTTTATTTTTTTATTTCTTTTTATTAACTAATCTTAAACATTTTTTTTGATTAGCCCATGTTAAAATCTTTGTAGCTTTACTAAATTCAAGCCACTTATAACTAGAATGTTCGTGCTTATCTATTTTAACCTTGCCAGAACACTTCACTTCTACTGCAAATAAGGCATAAGTTTGACCAATCCAAGGCCTATCAGCCATTTTATGATCATATTTGTACTTTCCCCTGGTTTTCATATCTTTAATCTTAATAGGCTTACACCCTCCAGCCTCTTCCTTTAACTCGCGAATAACTGCTTGTTTTTTCTTTACCCTTTCCCAGGTCTTTACACCTGCTTTAGGAAATTCCCATCCTTTCCAATGTAATTTTCTTTTCAAAACAAGATATTCGATCTTATCTTTCTTCTTTCTATAAACAACAAAGAAAACACCTTTTCTATATTTCATTTTTTCATGATCATATTTATCTAATTATTTTTTCCAATATCCAATAGCTTCTTTTAATTCTTCATGAGTCTTAGCATATTCTTTTAATGTCTTGCCTTTCATTCTTGCATCAACAGCTTGCCTTGCTGCCATTGCACCCATTTTACTTCCTTTAGGATGTCCATGAATTCCGCCACCCATTTGAATTACAATATCCTTTCCTAAATGCTGCATTAAAAATGGAACATGACCAGGATGTAAGCCGCCACTAGAAACACCCATAGTAGAATTAAGTTTTCCCCAATTTTGCTCTAATCTTATTTTTGTTGCTTTTACCTTTCCTAGTTCTATCTCTTCTTCTATTTCGCGGATTTCTTTTATACCCCCTTCTAGTTTTCCTATGCCAGTACCAATATGCAAAGTATCTATTCCAGAAATTCTAGCAAAATCAGCAAGACACATCATACTCATCCCATGTTTTTTGTCTCTTGTAAAAGCAGCATGCATTGCCCTATGCCCATGAATAGCCATTTTAAAATTAGACTCTCTTAATGCTTGAACAGCGGAAAATCCTGCTGTTACAATATCAATCATAATATATTTGCTTCCTTGTTTTTCAGCAAGCTCAGCTCTTTTTAACATTTGTCTTGATTCAGCTGTTACATTTACTAGATATGCTTTCTTTTCTCCAGTTTCGCTTTCTGCTTTGTCTGCCATCTCCAAAGTTTTACATAACCTTTTTTCAAACTTATTAAAATTTTGACTACTAAGGTTTTCATCGTCTTTGACAAAATCACATCCACCAATCCAAGAATCATAAGCAGACCTAGCATGATCCTCTGTTTTTAATCCTAGTTTTGGTTTAACAATTGTTCCAACAAAAGGCCTTTTCTTGATTCTCATCATCTTTCTTAGACCACCAATCCCAAACTTAGGTCCTTTGAATGATTTAAGCAATTTTTGTGGAAATTTAATATCTTCAAGTCTAAGGTTCTTAACAATCTTCATACCAAAAATATTTCCAGCAATACTTGACAGAATATTTGGTACATTGCCAGATTCAAATAATTCTTGTGGATAAGCGATCTTTACCCAGTTTCCTTTAATAGAAAATACTTTGGCAGCAAGTTTTTTCATATATTCTTTTTCTGTTTGTAACTTTGTCCATGTTCCGATGCTAGATTCTAGGGCGCAATTAGCAGCAGCTTTTTTCATACTTATTCCTTTAGCAGGTTCAACTCTAAATAAACAAATAAGATCATTATTACTTGGTTTATACTTTAATTTTATAAAATCTTCTGGTTTCATTTTCCTCTTTTTTATTTATTAGTTTACTTTCCGCAGCTAGTTTTTTCACCGTGAGAATGATGATATTCTTGACATTCTGAACATTTGCCATGCCTTGGACATGAATTGCAATAACATGGACAATCTGGGTTTTCTTCCATTTTAATTACTAGTTAAATAGAATTCTCCATTTTTATAGTTTTTCAAAACTTTTTCACTAGGGAAGTATAATGGAGAAGGTAATTCTTTTAGATCAAACCATTTCCATTCTGTTATTTCCTCTGGTTCCATTACTTTTGCTTCACCTTCAAAATTATCACAAAGTAAACCAACTGTAACAAAATGTGCAGTTTCTATTAAATCATTATTAACACATAGAACCTTAACATTATCTAATTTTATCCCAGTTTCTTCAAGAACTTCTCGTTTTGCTCCGTCTTCAAAACTCTCACCAAAATGTAATTTTCCTCCAGGCATTGTCCAAGTACCTGCGCCATTTAATAAACTAGAAGCCTTTTCTGGGTCTTCATGTCTTTTTCCAAGCAATATTTTTCCATCTTTAATAATCATTACCCCAAATCCAACACCTGGTTTTTGTTTTTCTATCATAACAATCCTATTTGGTCTTTTATCTTTTTAAGTGCTTCTATTGAAATTTGAAAAAATTCATCTAAACTTAATCCTGTTTGTTCTATCTCTCTCACAATATCTCTATTACAATTTGCAGCAAATCTTTTATCTTTAAACTTCTTTTTTAATCCAGAAACTTCCATATCACTTATTTTTCCACCACGCATCAAAGCATAAGCATAGATTATGCCAGTTAATGTCTCAGAAGATGCTAGGGCAAACTCCACTTTCTTTTCTCTTTTCTTGTCTTTAAATTTAGGAATCTCATCATAACTATAAGCATGGCTTTGAACTATCTGAATAAATTCATCATCAAAACCCTTTTCTTTTAACAATTCCTCGGCCTTTGAAACATGTTCCTCCCAATTGTCTTTTGTCAAAGCCCAATCAATATCATGCAATAAACCCAACATGCCCCAATATTCAACATCTTCTCCAAACTTTTCAGCAAGCGCCCTCATTATAGCCTCAGATTCTAGATAATGATTCATATCAGACTCAGCTTGTGGCATGCTCTTAAGCCATTCAAGTGCCTCATCTCTAGTCATAGGTAATTCCATTTTAGAAACATAAATTTATAGTTTTTTAATTTTTGGGCCTTCGGCTGTATCGTCAACTTGAAAACCTTTTTTCTTTATTTTATCCCTAATATCGTCGGACTTTTTCCAATCTTTATCCTTTCTTGCTTGCTCTCTTTCATCAACTAAATCAAGGATTTCTTTTGGAACATCAACTTTTTCTTTTTTCAAAAGATCTAGGCACAATACTTTATCTATTTCTTTGATAGTCCTTACTTTTCCTGTTGCTTTTTCATCTCTTAATAAACTCCAAACTACTTGCAATGCCTTAGCTGTATTAAGATCATCATTCATTGCTTCTTCAAATTCTTCTAAATATTTTTTATTTGTCTTTTTATCGTCTTTTAATTCACTAAGAATATTCTTTAATCTTTCATAACTATTCTTAGCATCATCTAAAACATTTTTGGAAAAATCAATTGGTTTTCTATAATGTGTAGAAATAACAAAATATCTTATTACCTGTCCAGAATAATCTTTTAGCAAATCTCTTATTGTTCTGAAGTTACCAAGAGATTTTGACATCTTAACCTTATCAACATTAACCATCCCATTATGCACCCAATACTTAGCAAATTTTTTCCCAAAAGCAGCCTCACTTTGTGCTAGCTCATCTTCATGATGAGGAAATATCAAGTCTTGTCCTCCTCCATGAATATCAAGTGGTAAACCTAGGATAGAAGAAGACATTGCAGTACATTCTATATGCCATCCAGGTCTTCCTTTTCCCCAAGGCGAATCCCACATAGGTTCATTTTCTTTTGAAAACTTCCATAAAACAAAATCTTCTTTGTTTTTCTTAGCTTGTTTTACTTTTACTCTTGCACCTGTCTTTAGATCTTCTAGCTTTTGTCCAGATAATTTACCATAATCCTTGAATTTAGAAATATCAAAATAAACTCCATCACTAATAACATAAGTATATCCTTTTTTTTCTAGTTTCTTAATAACCTTAATCATCTCTTTTACATATTCTGTTGCTTTAGGTTGTACATCTGGCCTGTCTACTCCAATTACTTTATAATCTTCTAAATGAGCTTCAAGATTTCTAGCTGTAAGGTTCTTAATATCCTCGTTAAGTTCATTAGCCTTATTTATTATTTTATCATCAATATCTGTTATATTAGAAACAAACTTTACTCTATATCCAATAAATTTCAAGAACTTTCTAAGAACATCAAATATGATCTGCTGCCTAGCATGACCTAAATGAGGAACATCATTTACAGTAGGCCCACAAACATACATTCTAACTTCCCCTTTCTTTATAGGCTTAAATTCCTCTCTTTTTCTTGTTAATGTATTATATAATAACATACTAATAAAATATAGAAATACGAGTTTTAAAATCTAACTAACAGATAGCGCCTGTAAATGCTCCAACATGTTCTACATCTATTATTGAAATATGTGTTTTTTTAGTTCCTAAAGGATCTGTTTCTTCAATTGTAAGTTTTAAAGATGTTTTAGGAGTATTTTTTGGAATGTTCAATATTACAGTTTCTGCCATAGTATCTCCAACACCGGCAAATCCTGTAAAACCTTCATCAACAACCCATGCTTTGACAGTATCTGTTGGAACTCCAGACAAACTCTTAATTTCAACAAGTTTTAATGAATATTGTCCGCCTTCATCTGTTTTTATTAAACATCCAACTCTTCTTAAACCACCATCAGCAATTGTTATTTGTTCTCCTCCTTCACCCATGCATTTTACACCATAATCCTGAGCACCGAATAAATCTCTGATCTTGTTTTGAGTGCCTTCACTTATTTGTTCACTCATTTGGATTCCAGAACACATAATACTTCTTACAAAGACCATTCCAAGAATCAACATAGAGACAGCGATTACAATCGTTACGATTGTACCCATAGACATTTCCATAGCCCCTTTTCTGCCTCTTTTCATCTTAGTATACTTAGTTTTTTAGGTTTTATAAATATTGTGAAATGGGGCTCCGGGGATTTGAACCCCGGACACCTACGTCTTCAGCGTAGTGCTCTCCCCCTGAGCTAGAGCCCCATGCTGAAAGCAAGAATAACAGTTTTTTAAAGCTTTTGAGAATATGAAGAGAGTAGGAAATAGGCCGCATTCTGTTGTTTGCTCGACGAGACAAACATGCCAACATCTGACTAAGCCTCCGGTTAAAGGAGTTGCACCAATCAAGTTGCCCGTTTCATCAAATCCTTCATTTCTTAGCTTCTCTCACGATTCATAGCTCAATGAAGGCTGTGTCGTTTCTGCTGCAGAGCTCTGCCTCACGACAGTCTTTCTTTCGAAAGATGATCCTTTTATGGTGTACGGACCTTCCTCAGAACCAGTTTTCATGATTTTCTTGAAAACTTGTGTATTGAAACACTAGGTCTCCGAAGTTGGCTATCCTACTCTCAATAAAATGAGTTATTCGGTATTTAAAAACTTATGTTTTAGAAAAAAATTTACAAAAAAGCGATAGATTCCTCACAGCACGAAGTGAAGCTATTAGTAGTTGCGGGCTGAATACCTCGTTACCTTAGTACTTACACCCCAACTCTATCAACGCTATCTTCTTTAGCGGCCTCAGTTGAGTCGTCTTGCGGATGGCTTCGAGCTTAGATGCATTCAGCTCTTATCCATACAATGCGTAGCTGCGCAGCATGCTCGTAACAACTGCTACACCAGAGGCATCCGAATCTAGTTCCTCTCGTACTATAGATTCGTTCCACTCACTCAACAACGCGCCTAGTAGATATCATACAAACTGTCTCGCGACGTTCTTAACCCAGCTAACGATCCCTTTTAATGCGTGAACTCCGGCACCCTTGGTTGCCTGTGCACAACCAGGATAGGAAGAGCCGACAGCGATGTACCGAACCGCGCCGTCAATACGGACTATCGGGCGCGACCAGCCTGTTATCCTTGAGGTACCTTTTCTGTCATCCACATGATCCATTAAAAATCAGTGTGGGTTCGCTAGGCCCGTCTTTCAACTCTGCTTTTCTTGCTTTGCAAAAAACAGTTAGACAAGCTTTTACCCTTGCACTCTACTCCGGGTTTCCAAGCCGGATGAGCTTGTCTTTAGGCCCTACAGATATCTTTTCTGCAGGGTGCCGCCCCAGCCAAACTGCCCACCAGTCGGTGTCCTCTTTCGAGTAAGCAATTTCATATGAAATAAGTAGTATTACACTGTTGCTCCGCTTTGCCGAAACTACGCATCGACGCTCCTACTTATGCTATGTATCTCACATAAAACCGCAACGACAAGCTGCAGTAAAGGTCTCAAGGTCTTCGCTTCCCACTAGGCGTATCCAGCATGTTCACTGGACAGCAATTTCAGAAGGTCCTGGTTAGGGACAGTGACCACCTCGTTGAACCATTCATGCAAGTCGCCATTCAGACGACAAGGTATTACGCTACCTTAAGAGCCTCAGAGTTAGGCCCGCCGTTTGAAGGGCCTTCGCTTCCTTGGAAAGAAGTTTCGGACACCCCCACTGGGCAGGTTTCACCAAGTATACATAGCTTTTCAGCTCAGCACTTGGCTACGTTTTTGGTAAACAGTCGGACGGTCCTTGTTATTTAAATCTACAAATGCCTCCTTAATTCAGAAAACAAGTGTAGACACCCCTTCTACCTAAGCCACGGGGCCATTTATGCCGAATTCCCTTAACCAGTTTCTCCTTGCACGTCTTAGCCTTCTCAGCTAGGGCACCTGTGCTGGATCTTGGTACGGCTAATTAATATCTATGTATGGAGTTTTCAAGGACTCTAAGAGTCAGCGAACTTACGCCAGATGGATTCACATGTATCGTAGCATGACGCTCCACATGTTTCTCCATCCAATCTGCTTCCACAGATCCGCTTATCTCAAAGCGCATCCATACCGTAACAATATTAATCAGTACAGGAATATTAACCTGTTGTCCTTTCGTCTTGATCGGTTAAGAGAAGACTTAGGTACCGACTAACCCTCGGTTAATTTATATTGCCGAGGAAACCGTGCCCATCAGACGTTTCCCGTTCTCAGGGAAATTTGATCTTACTTCTACCAGGATCTGCATTCCTTTTCGCTCCACACCTTCTTTAAAAAGTGCTTCGCAGCAAAAAAGACGCCTGTCTACCACACTACTCTACCGAGTAGGTCTATGGTATCGGTATTATGTTTAGCCCCGTCCATTTTCGGCGCCCCGAACCTCGATAAATGAGCTGTTACGCTTTCTTTAAAGGATGGCTGCTTCTGAGCCTACCTCTCTACTGTCTTTGGTTCAAGACAACCTTTAACAACACTTAACATAAATTTAGGGACCTTAACCATAGGCTCCCTTTTCCAGGTTTCGTGACGGCACCTTACGCTCCGTCACTGATTCCTATTATTTGCAGTATACAAGTTCTGAGTTGGAAAGAATCCCGTAGTCAAAAGACTCTGCAAATTCCATCCGTACTTTACCGCGCATACTAACATAATAGGACTATACTAAGGCATATTTCGACAGGAACCAGCCATCGCCGGGTTAGAGTGGCTTTTCACCCCTATTCCCAAGTCATCTAAGTGCATGCGCACAACACTAGTGCGGACCTCCATCCCCCTTTCGGAGAACTTCATCCTGCTAAGGAATAGATCACTCGGCTTCGGGTCTTATCCATGTGACTAAACGCCCTTTCAGACTCGCTTTCGCTATGGCTCCGCAAAGCTTAACCTCGCCACACAAATAAACTCCCTGGCTCGTTCTTCAAAACGTACGTTACAACGCCTATTCTCCGAAGAGAATAAGTGGCCGTAACACCTTTGTAACTGTTGGATTTCAAGTCTTTTCACACTCTGTTATAAGTGCTTTTCAGCTTTCCCTCGCGGTACATATTTCGCTATCGGACTTAGACTTATATTTAGGGTTAGCAGTTAATTCTGCTATGTTCATACTTCCAATCCAGGAAATACTACTCGATCGAAGAATTGTCTGCCTATCTTCATCTACGGGGCTATCACCCTCTAAGGCACTCCTTTCCAGAAGACTTTAACTCGATAGGTACGGACTACATCTTCACCACATCTCCTACGCTCTTTCAAGCAAGGATTCAGTTTGCCCTATACCCTTTTCGCTCGCTGCTACTAAGGGCATCACTATTTGTTTTCTTTTCCTGCCGGTACTAAGATGTTTCAATTCCCGGCGTATATCTGCCTCTCGGCATTAATCCGTTGCCAGATTCGGAAATCCCAAGTTCAAAGTTTGCGTGCAACTACCTTGGGCTTATCGCAGCTTGCCACGTCCTTCATCACAGTCTAAGCCAAGCTATCCGTCCAACAGCTTAAAGATTCAAAAACCAAAAAGGTCTTTGACGTGCTGTGGGAATCTATCGCTTCATTGAATATATCTCCGCTCCCCTAGAAAACTTTGTTTCCTAAGTTCATTTTGGATGAATATGAAATTAAAAAAGAAAAGATTAAATGGACCTGCCGAGAATCGAACTCGGACATCCTCCGTGCAAGGGAGGTATTCTACCATTAGACTACAGGCCCATACGAAAACCTATTGTCTATGGTTTTTAACCTTTTCTAATTTGATTATAAAGTTGTACGCGAATCATTCTTCATTCTCGCTTTAATTTCTCAATATTTTTTAGGAGGTGATCCCACCGCAGGTTCCCCTACGGTGACCTTGTGACGACTTAACCTACCTCACCTTACAAAGGCTCGTTCCCGAAGGTCCTCACCAATGCAAAGTTCGGTTGGTTTGACGGGCGGTGTGTGCAAGGAACAGGGACTTATTCACTGCTCACTGCTAATGAGCAATTACTACGGATTCCAGCGTCACGAGGATCGTTGCAAACCTCGATCTGA
>Ga0209536_100000075_pt1 | contig 135943 bp, 89 predicted proteins | sample DeeMarSeWOR28_12_FD_187461 | JGI IMG/M metagenome (GOLD analysis project Ga0209536, IMG submission 187461) | Marine sediment microbial communities from White Oak River estuary, North Carolina - WOR-2-8_12 (SPAdes) (version 2) | ecosystem: Environmental > Aquatic > Marine > Intertidal zone >...
AGATTTCCTGGGTATTGAATCCGTTATTATTCCAAAAGTATGAGTGCCGGATATGTAATCGGGATTTTAATCGCCTATTTCGGCCTTCTTTATATTGTTTCAAGGATAACAACCCGCAAGACGGATGCGGCTACTTTTTTTATCGCAAATCGAAAAGCACCCTGGCCTTTGGTAGCTTACGGGATGCTGGGCGTTGGCATTTCCGGGATCACCTTTATTTCTGTGCCAGGACAGGTTGTTGATTTGCAGTTTTCTTATCTTCAAATGGTGATTGGTTATTCCATGGGACTTCTCATCGTTGCATTTGTACTCCTTCCTGTTTTTTATAAAATAAGAGCCATTTCCATTTATTCGTATTTAAAAAACCGTTTTGGATTTTTCACACATAAAACCGGTACTGTTTTTTTTATGCTGGCCCAGGTAGTTACAGCCTCTTTTAAACTGTTTCTCATGGCTCATGTACTTCAACTGGTGCTTTTTCAACCATTGGGATTGCCATTCTGGTTGACGGTCCTTGTCACGCTTTTACTGATCTGGTTATATACCTACCGTGGAGGGATTAAAACAGTTATTTTTACTGATACCTTACAAACAACTTTCTTGCTGCTGGCCCTGATATTGAGTATTTGGTCAATCAGTAACCGTTTGGGATTGTCATTAACTGAGTTATATCATAACACCGATTCCCGGGGTATATCCAGGATATTCTTCTGGTCGTGGGATGACCCACGAAATTTTTTTAAACTTGTTTTTACAGGTTTGCTATTGACCGTAATGACCAATGGACTCGACCAATCTATCATGCAGAAACACCTGACATGTAAAAATCTGACTTCCTCGCAGAAAAATATTGTAACATTGGCTTTCATTTTATTGCTTGCCAATGTCTTGTTTCTATTTCTGGGAGGCACCTTGCATTTATATAGCATTACCGAGAATATTCCAATACCGGAACAAACAGATAACCTGTACCCGATGCTGGCTGTCAACCATCTTGGCAAAGTGGCTGGAACTTTTTTCCTGGTTGGTATAGCAGCTGCTGCGTATTCATCCGCAGATTCCTCCTTGACAGGACTAACTACTTCTTTTTGTATAGATATCCTGAATTTCGACGAAAATGCCGGAAATAAACAAAAACTCAGGCAAGGGATACATTTAGGATTTACACTTTTGATATTTATATTAATTATGGTATTTAAACAGGTAAATAATGAAAGTGTATTATATGCATTTATCCGTACTTCCGGTTTTATATACGGCCCCCTGGTTGGACTTTTTGTATTTGGTTTATATTCAAAAAGAAGGATTCCAGATAAATGGATACCTGTGGTATGTGTTCTTGCTCCTGCACTATCCATATTCCTCGATCAGAATTCGGAAAATTGGTTCAATGGTTATGAATTTGGATATGATATCCTGGTGGTAAATAGTCTGATAACCCTTATCGGTTTATATATTCTTTCTACTAATAATAAAAACTATGTCATACCTGATCAACAAATCATTAAAAAGAACTCTGTCAAATAGATTCTTACAACTGGTATTTTTACTCATTTTTTGTATTCCGATTCAAAGTAATGGTCAAAGTGATCTCGTAAATACTTTTTTAAATCCTCCCGACTATGCCAAACCGAGGGGATATTGGATCTGGGCACATGGCAATTTTGATTATTCTACAATTGCCAGCGAGCTTAAGGCATTTAAAGAAATGGGACTGGGAGGGGTTGATATTTTTGATATGGGCATTACCGATCCACTTGATATGATTCCCCCTGGTAATACGTTTATGGGGGAAGAAATGCTGGATGGGATTGTTTTTGCACTGGAAGAAGCCAAAAAGCTGGATCTGGCTATGGGTCTTTCCGTCTCCAACGGATGGAATGCCGGGGGTGACTGGACCGAACCGGATGAGAAGATCATGCGGTTATTGTTCTGGAAGGATACACTACAAGGACCTGTTGAGATTTCTGAAATAGGATTCCCGGAGATCCCCCGGACATTTGAAAAACCATATGGTTCATATGAGCTGTTTCCCCAAACGAACGTGGATGGTTTTCCGGAATATTACGAAAATGTAGCACTGGTGGCCTACCCCTTTTCAACAAATAACCTGATTCCCACTTTTGAGAAAATACATTATTTCGACCCCAAAAAGATCAATGGGAACAAAATCAATATTGAATTGCCAGCCGGCAGATGGATACTGGCCAGGGGTGTGGTTACTCCTTTGGGTCAGAAAATGTGGATGAGAAGTGACAATTCAAACGGATATATCATGGATCACTATTCTAAAAAAGCAACCAGACATCATTTTGAACATATTATTGGTAAACTGGAGGAAAGAATAGGTAAGCTGGGCGAAACTGCATTGGAACGTTTATACCTTGCCAGCTTTGAAGCTGAAGACTATATTATATGGAGCCCCGAATTACAGGATGAATTTTATGCCCAACATGGTTATAAGATCGCCCCCTTCATTCCTGTTTTCGCTGGAAATATTGTGGTCAATGAAGATTCGACCGAGCGTTTCCTTCACGATTATCGATCTACCGTTTCGGAAATGTTTGTGAACAACCACTACCGGCAGGCAAGTAAAATTTGCCGGGATCATGGTGTTCTGTTAGCTTCCGAATCCGGTGGTCCGGGACCGCCTCTTCATTATGTGCCAACTGAGGATCTAAAAGCTCTTGGATCGGTAGATATCATGCGTGGTGAATTCTGGAACAAACACACACGCTGGATTACAGAGGATGGGCTTAATCCGATGCAGGTAGTAAAAAACATTGCCAGTGCCGCACATATATACGGACATAAAGTAGTGGAAATGGAAGCCTTTACCAGTCACAGCTATCACTGGCAGGAAAGTCCCTTTGAATTAAAACCATTGGCCGACCGGGCATTTTGCGAGGGGATGACCCGTGTGGTATATCACACCATGCCCCATAGTCCCCCTGAAGCCGGCTTACCCGGATGGAGCTACCAGGCAGGCACTCATATTCATCCAAAAATGACCTGGTGGTCCATGTCCCAACCATTCCACAGATATTTAGCCCGATGCAGTGCACTGCTAATGGAAGGCCAATTTGTGGCCGATGTGGCATATTATTGTGGAAATGATATTCCGAATTTTGCCAAACCCAAGCATATCCGGCCAGACCTTGGTCAGGGATATGATTATGATGATTTGAATTCTGAAATCCTTTTACAGATCACACAAGTTACAGATGGGCGCATTCAATTGCCAAGTGGAATGGAATATGAAGTTTTAGTATTGCCCGAAAATAACCGGATGGAATTGGAAGTATTGGAAAAAATTGAAGAGTTATTGGAAAAAGGAGCTACCATAATAGGACCCAAACCTACAAGAATATACGGCCTTGGTGATTATGTTAATAAAGAAAAACAACTCATTATCCTGTCTGATAAAATATGGGGAAATTCTGACCGCATTAAGAAACGTGATAAAAATTATGGGAAGGGACACATTATAAGCGGGAAATCCACCCGGGAAGTACTTTTTGATAAAGGAATATGTCCTGATTTTGAATACGCGATCCAACCAGTTTATGCTGAACTTGATTATATCCATCGAACCACAGGGGAAAACGAGATTTATTTTATTCGCAATGTTGATTCGGTTTTAGTCCAGGTAGAAGCTCATTTTAGAGTTAAAGGATTACAACCTGAATTCTGGGATCCAAATAATGGGCACATGCATAAGGTAGCTATCTATCAGCAAGATGAATCAGGGATTCGATTACCATTACAGCTTCCCCCCCATGGATCCGTATTTGTAATTTTTAAGGATTCGATCAATCAAAGGTCACATATCGAAAGTATAAATTATAATGAGAAAATCCTTTTCCCCGCAAAGACACTGTCAGACATAAATTTTAAAGGATATTATGCAGAAAATCAAAATATCAACTTTTCAGTGAACAGCCCAGGTTTATATTTAATCACATTCGATCAGGATCATAAAGTTTTACTGGAGGTAGCTGATGATGAATATAGTATTGAATTGAACCGGGATTGGGATGTGCATTTTCCCTATGGGTGGGGGGTGAAATCCATTCAACAATTTGATAGTTTAATTGACTGGTCCACCAGCTCGATTCCAGGACTCAAACATTTCAGTGGGATTGCTACTTATCGCAAATCTTTTGTTTTCCGCCAAAAAGCAGAAAACCTAAAAGATACTTATTTGCTTGATCTGGGTCAGGTAGGAGAAGTGGCGCGGGTATATTTAAATGGTAAAACAGTAGATACTAGTATTTTTCCTCCTCATCAATTGGATATCACTTCCCTATTGAAACCTGGGGAAAATCACCTGGTGATCGAAGTAGCCAATACATGGCTCAACCGGTTGATTGGAGACCTAGATTTACCTTTGGATCGACAATTCACCAGAAGTAATGTAGCACATGGAAACGATCCGAAACTGCGGCCCTGGAGTCAGTATGAGTTACTTCCTTCTGGACTTATGGGTCCTGTAATAGTAAAAGTTAAAAAAACCTTTCAAATCAGTTCAAAAGGATTGGAAGATGAATAATTTATCCCTGCTATGAATAAATATAAGATATTCTTTTTTCTGATAATTTTTTTATTTTTTATTGCTTGCGTTAAGGATACAAACAAAAATGTCACCGTGCAACACCCTAACATTTTGCTAATATTCACCGATCAACAGAATGCAAATATGATGAGCGCGGTGGGGAATCCATATCTAAATACGCCTGCCATGGATTATTTGGCCAAAGAAGGGACCATGTTTTTACAAGCGTATTGTACTTCCCCTGTATGTGCACCAGCCAGAAGCAGCATTATTTCAGGGCGGATGCCACATGAAACTGGGGTAGAATGGAATGGGGATGAGATGTTGGAAAAGGTGTTCAATGCTGGTCAGATCTTCAGAAATGCCGGATATCAGACTGTTTGGGCAGGAAAATGGCACTTGCCTGAAAGTTACCCGCAGAGGTCTGCCGCCCGTCAAAAGGAAATCAGAGGATTCGACATGTTATCATTCTATGATCCCGAAGTAAAAAACTGGATGTTGGGATCTGAAACAGATCCTCCCCTTTCGGAGGCTGTAGTAAATTTTATAGATAATTATGACGGTGAAAAACCATTTTTCCTGGCAGTAAGTTACCATAATCCACATGATATCTGTTTTTATCCGCGCAAAGCCGGCTGGTTCACTGAAATGGACTCCTTACTGGAAATTCGTCATTACGGATTTAAATATCGATTACCAGATGTTATTGGCACACATCCTGATTATATACAGGGACTTCCTCCACTTCCTCATAATTATAAAATCAATACCGGTGAACCCGAGTTTATCCAGACAAAACGTCAGGAACATGATGAATACGGTGTTGAAACGAAATTTGCCAACCAGGAATTCACTGAAAAAGAATGGCGGGGCTACTATTATGCTTACTGCCGACTTACAGAGATGGTAGATAAAGAAATCGGAATGGTGATGAAGGCGTTAAGAAAAAATGGATATGACAAAAATACATTGGTTATATTCACCTCTGATCATGGTGATGGAGCTGCCTCACATCAATGGGCGGCAAAATTGAGCTTTTATGAAGAAGCCTCCAAAGTACCGTTAATCGTTTTCTGGCCAGAAAGGATACCTTCCAGCCAAGTGGATGATGGTCATCTTGTATCCCAGATCGACATTTTACCAACTTTATGCGATTATGCCGGAATAGATCCCAAAGTCACTTTTACCGGTTATAGTTTGCGTCAGATCATTGAAAATCCGGAAGCGGATTGGAGGGAATACCTGGTAGTTGAATTGGCTGATTATAAACCGGACCAGAGCCGCAAGGGAAGAATGGTCCGGACGAAAAACTACAAATACAATGTTTACAACCAAGGAAAAAACAATGAACAGTTGTTTGATCTGGGAAAGGATCCGGGAGAGACTCAAAACTTGGCTTCACAACCCCTTTTAAAGGAATTAAAGAATCAACACAGAGAATATCTCAAAAAATGGCAATCGGCAACTAATGATAATTTCAGAATTGATTTCAATGATTGAAAAAATCTAGAAAAAATCATTAAGCAAAATACTGAAAAAGTAAATTACTGATTCATTTCTGTTTATGGGATATGGTATTACCACGTGGTACGATCGAATAAAATGATTTCAATAAAACGAATAAAAATTATGAGAATATCCTACCTATTATTCATTGTTTTTTATTAAATTATTCTGCTTGTATAATCTTAATTTATAAACATTTTTTCACTTTGATTATGAGAATCCGCATCAAATTTTTCTTAGTATCTTTTGTCTTTTTTCAGCTGCACCAGGTACATGCACAAGGAAATTTAGTCCCTAAAAATGTAGAAGATGCCATTATCACCTTAGGTGGCAGAATCCGTACTAACAGTTTTAATTTTGTTTACGATGGCTCACCCTATCTTAATGAAGTATTTGAATATGGAGAGATATTTTATAATAATGAATGGAGATTTTTGGATATCCCCATTCGTTACAACATATTGAATGATGAAATTGAATATAAAAGGCCGGATAAAGAAACGATATATGCCCTTGAGGCGGATACCTTGTTTAATATGATCATCATACCGGAGGATACATTTATAGTATCGAAATATGAAAAAGATTTAAAAGTAAAACCCGGATTCTTCAAATTAATTGCAAGTGGAAAAGCTACCCTGATGATAAAGATGGAACTGGAATTTAAAGAGGCCACCTCCGAAACCACACACGAAATGGCCATGGCGGCTAGATTTATTAAAAAACCGGATCAATATTATATTAAAAAACAGGGTCATCTCCCTGAAATTGTAAAAAATGTCAAAAAACTGATCGAACGTCTGGGAGATCACCAGGACAAACTGACCACCTACGCCAAGGAAGAAAAACTTTCAGGTAAAAAAGAGAAAAATTTAAAGCAAATTATTAATTATTATAACTCGCTTTAATCAATTTTTGCTTTCATTTTAATTCTAACTTCTACTCCTAAATCACGAGGGAGTAACAGTATATATCTTGTCATTTCCAGGTTGATCAGAGGGAAGATAACATTCGGCGAACAACCTGTCTGCTTGTTTACCATTAAACCAATAATCCATTGAACAAGTCCCAAAAGGGATGCCTGGTTCGGCATGATCCAGCGAACCCATTATCTCATTAAATCTGAAATTTTTAGGATGTTTAAAAATTCCTTGTGCTTAATTGTAAAGTGAATTGTATAAAGAAAAAACAAATACTGAATATTTCTCATTAAATTTAGAATAAATTTTTTGATTCGAATTTTCAGTGAAAAAAACGGCCTGGATATTTTTTTTATTATGTATTTTCCTTCACTTATTTACCTTTGGTAAGGATAATGAGGATATACTCATAATTCAAAAGATCAATGAAAAGATAAATTTTGATGGGATCTGTGATGATCAAGTTTATAATCATTTGGATCCGCTACCCCTTGAAATGTACAGGCCTAATCATGGCAGTACACCTACAGAAAAATCTGAGATTTATATCACATTTGATGATGATTATTTTTATATGAGTGCACGTCTGCATTATGAAAACGGGGCGAAAGTAAAGGCAACCACGAAAAAAAGAGATGGAGCAGATGGAGGAAATGATAACTTTGGCATTCTACTGGATACATTTAACGATAATGAAAATGCACTATGCTTTGAAACAAATCCAACCGGGTTGAGATCAGATTTTTCCATTGCAAACGATGCCGAAGCAATTGAGAGAATGAGACCTTTTAACCGGAGTTGGAATACTTTCTGGGACATTAAGACAACCATTCAGGATAATATCTGGCATGTAGAAATGCAAATACCCCTATCGAGTCTTAGATTCCAGGAGGTAGATGGGAAAGTCATTATGGGTATGTCGATCTGGAGAATTATAGCCAGTAAACAGGAATGGGGTGTTTTCCCACTCATGTCTAATGAATTTGGCACATTTGGGGTCTGGAAACCCTCTCAGGCAAAAAAAGTAGTACTGGAGGGTATTTCCAGAAAAAATCCGGTATATATTACTCCATATGCCCTGGCAAGTCTGGAGCAGAAAAGCGAACTCACTGATACCGGCCAAGAATATCAGATGAAAACTGATCCCAAAATTACTGCAGGTCTTGATATTAAATATGCACTAACGAGCAATCTTACCATGGACCTAACCTTAAATACGGATTTTGCTCAGGTAGAAGTAGATGACCAGATGGTCAATTTGACACGATTCTCACTGTTTTTCCCAGAGAAAAGACAATTTTTTGTAGAACGTTCCAGTATTTTTACCATTAAGACCGGATATATTGATCAATTATTCTACAGTCGCCGTATTGGATTATATGAAGGTGAGATCATCCCAATTATCGGAGGTATCCGTCTTGTAGGTCGTGCCGGAAAATGGGACATGGGATTTATGGATATGCAAACCACATCCTATGATTATATTGATGAAGATACCGATTCCCTGGAAAGAATAGAATCCACCAATCATGGTGTACTCAGATTGAGAAAACAGATTTTTAATCCAAGGAGTTATGTTGGCGGTATGGTGACCAGCAAGATTGATGTGAAAGGAAGATATAACATCAATACTGCACTGGACCTGATCTATAATCCATTCAGGAATGACTATCTCACGGCGAACTATGTACAGACTTTCGACAGTGAGTTCCCATCTACAAATAATTTTCTGGATCATGGGAAAATCTATATTAACTGGGAGAATCGGTCGGATGTAGGATTCAGTTATGATTTTATTTTTTCACGAGCAGGTCAATTCTACAATCCGGAAATGGGTTTTGAAATGATGGAGAATTATACACGCGGATTTGGAGCATTTAGTTATGGTTGGGTATATAATGAAGAAGAGAAAAAAATGCTCAGCCAGCAAGTCATGCTTTTTACCTGGTTGAATAAACGGAATGAGGATTTAACTACCGATATATCAATGACCGGTTTGGGATATAATTTTTCTATGAAAAATGGAATTCGCAGTCGTTTCGAATTGGTTCACAGATATGAAAAGCTTGTCGAAGAATTTGAACTTTCCGATGATACCTATTTTCCGGTCGGGGAATACAATTATACCACACTTGAAGGTGGAATTGGTACACCTTCCAATAAATTAATAGCAATTCGTACGGGTTTTACACTGGGCACGTACTATGATGGTAAGATACTGGGACTTGGACCTGCCGAGGTATCCTTCCGAATTTCTCCCAGTGTGAACCTGAGCGTGGATTATCAGTACAGCCATATTGATATTAAGCCCCGGGAGCAAAAATTCAGGGCACATCTTGCACGACTAAAAACCGAATTTACATTTACTACTAAACTTTCACTTCTAATGTTTTTCCAGTACAGCAGCAGTGATCATTTCGGAGTTAATAATATCAGATTCAGATATAATCCCCGGGAAGGCAATGATCTTTATCTGGTCTACAATGGCAATTATAATACCCATCTTTATAGAGAGTATCCTACACTACCTACCATAGACAGAAATACATTTACGGTGAAATATACCTACACTTTTATTGGGAAGAAGTGAATTAAGATATGATTTACAATTTTTGATTTCCAAACTACGAATTGCGATTCTTTTTGAATGAATGATACGGCCTGAATAGAATGATACTCCATGATACAGTCAATTAGTGATCTTTTCCCAAAAAGGATTTCTTATGGTATGATATAATTATTCATAAATCCAATGATCGATTTTTAACTGAATTTCAGGTTATGATCAAGAGTTCATTTAAAGAATATAAAAAATTGAATTGGAATTGAGATAAAATTAATTACTTAACCTGAATTATTCACAAACTTCATTCTTAATTAATATAAAATATTTTATTAATGATTGATATTCAATTAGATATGTTATCGGGTTAACCCTCGTCCCGATAAAAGTTGTCAGGTTCTCAAAATCTGAATACTTTTTTATCGGGACGACTCCTCCTTGCTTCTCCGTCCACGTGTCGCCATAGCTTCAGCGGAGGCACAAACGGCTACGCGAAGGCACAGCGGGGTGCCTGCGTGCCGTTGCCATGCGTCTGCGCCGTAGTCGGCTACGATGTATGAGCAAGGCTGAGGTCCGTCCGAGACCCTCGTAAGGCGTGCCCTCGAGACTCTACGGAACCGCCGGAGACCAGCAGGCAGGAAAAATTTATAAATTTTTTGGGTTAATATTTCTCACTAAATTTAGCGCTGGATTTATCATTCAATTTTACAGTGAATAAGGCAGCTTGGATATTTTTTCTATTATTTTGTTTTGATCCAATAATAATCTTCGGTAATGATGGAGAGGATCTTTTAGAAATCGAAAGAACCTCTGGAACAGTAAATTTTGACGGTGTATGTGATGAATCTGTCTATGATCATCTGAATCCTTTGCCTGTTAAAATGTACCGGCCTAACCATGGCAGCGAACCCACGGAACGATCCGAAATTTTTGTCACATTCGATGATGAGTACTTTTACATGGGAGCCCGCTTGTATTATTCAAATGGAGGGATCATTCGTGCGACCACCAAAAAAAGAGATGGGGCTGAAGGGGGGAATGATAATTTCGGAATACTGCTTGATACGTTTAACGATAACGAAAACGCCCTTTGCTTTGAAACAAATCCCTCCGGACTCCGGTCTGATTTTACCATTGACAACGACGCACAGGTTAACCTGGGTGCACGCCCCTTTAATCGCAGCTGGAATACTTTCTGGGATGTTAAAATGAAAGTGATTAATGATGTCTGGCACGTCGAAATACGTATCCCACTTTCGAGTTTGAGATTCCAGGATGTGGACGGGAAAGTATATATGGGCATGACGATCTGGCGGCAGATCGCGAGCAAACAGGAATGGAATGTCTACCCCCTGATATCCAATAAACTCGGATCATTCAGCGTATGGAAACCATCCCAGGCAAAAAAAGTGGTACTGGAAGGATTGCGCCGGACAAACCCGGTTTATTTCACCCCCTACGTGCTGACTGGTTTAGATATGTCAAATGAACTCAACGAGACAAGTACAGCTTATAAATTGAATGATGAACGAAAACTTAACGCAGGTCTCGATGTTAAATACTCCCTGACCAGCAACCTGACGATGGACCTCACTCTCAATACGGACTTTGCCCAGGTGGAAGCGGATGATCAGGTAGTCAATCTAACGAGGTTTTCAATATTTTTCCCTGAAAAAAGACAGTTTTTCGTAGAAAGATCCAGCATCTTTACCATTCGTACCGGTTATGAGGACCAGTTATTTTACAGCCGCCGGATAGGTTTATATGAAGGTGAGATCATTCCAATTATCGGTGGTGCACGTCTGGTGGGTAGGGCAGGTAAATGGGATATCGGCTTTTTGGATATGCAAACCAGTTCCCATGAATACATCGATGAGGATACTGATTCACTGATGCGTCTTGAATCAACCAATTACGGAGTATTACGGACCAGAAAACAGGTTTTCAATTCAACAAGTTATGCGGGAGGAATGGTGACCAGTAAAATTGATGTAAAGGGAAATTACAATATAAATGCAGCTCTAGACCTGATTTATAATCCATTCCGGAATGATTATATTACCGTGAACTATGCGCAGACTTTTGACAGCGAACTGCCCTATACCAACTCTATTTTTAATCATGGAAAGTTTTATTTAAACTGGGTAAATCGCTCCAATGTGGGATTGACCTATGATTTTATTTTTTCCCGTGCCGGGAAATACTACGATCCTGAAATGGGTTTTGAACGCATGGAAAATTATACACGCGCCTATGGATTGTTGGGATATGGATGGGTTTATAATGAGGAAGATAAAAAGATGCTCAATCAGCAATTGATGATCTGGGCCTGGATCAATAAAAGAAATGAGGATTTTACCACAGATCTTTCAAGAATATCGATTGGTTATAGCTTTTCAATGAAAAATGGCTACAGAGCCAATTTTGACCTGTTTCAGTACCATGAATATCTTGAAGAACCATTTGATCTTACCGATGATGTGGTATTTCCTGCTGGATATTATGATTATACCACCCTCGAGGGAGGTTTCGGTACTCCTTCCAATAAATTAATTATACTGCGGGCGCGCTACACCCTGGGCACTTATTATGACGGCATCATAGCCACCCTTGGCCCTGTAGGATTAACCCTGAGACTTAATTCAAGTTTTAATCTCGGTCTGGATTATCAATACAGCCAGATAAATATTCCGGAAAGAGACCAGTATTTTAAGGCGCACCTGGCACGATTGAAAACAGAGCTGACTTTTACAACGAAACTATCACTAATGATGTTCTTTCAATACAATACAAATGATAAATTTGGTATCAACAACATACGTTTCCGGTACAACCCACGGGAGGGGAATGATTTATATTTCGTATATAATGGCAATTACAACACCTTTCTTACCAGGGAAGATCCAGCCCTTCCCCTCCTTGACAGGAATACATTCATCATAAAATATACCTATACATTCATTTGGGATAAATGAAAAATGTATATCACTTCATTGTATTTCTATCGATTATTTTACTAAAAATAACTCATACTGTCATCGGTTGCAATCACTCGGCTGGCCTTCCCACCTTTCCACAAAAACCAAACGATTGCCTTAATTTCAGGAGCTTTGATTCCTTCTGGAGCTGAAGATACCTCAGCCTGACTTCCAGCTTCCAGCTTCGATCTTCGAGCTATGAATAAAATATCAAAGGCATCAAATTTACCTTATTAATCCAGATTATGGCTATTCCATTTACTACACCCCGTACGGTTTCCTCATCTCCCTGACATACAGATTATTCCCCTCGTTATGATTCACAACTTTCCCTTTTTTGGGATCCCAGGTTACCTTACTTCTGGTCCGGATGGCAATATCCCCCATATGACTTATAGTATCAGAAATAATAGCTTCATCCAGTGGACATAATTCTTCCCGCTTTCCATGAATTATATCAATAAATACCTGCGCCATTGTATTATTCCCTCGGGTTAAGCTGTTCAGATTCTGATGAATTTCCGGTATATCAGACTGGACAGAATTCCGGCTTAGGGATATCCAGCCCTTTGTCCCGTAAAAAGTGGTGCCGTTCTCTTCCTTTATTTCCCGGTGACTGATGACCTCCCCGGCCATATCTATGCTCACAAAATGAACTTCCAGTCCATTTTCATACTCATATTTAACATCCCAGGAATAAATATTATCATAAATACCTCCTTCTGACCAGAATTTTCCTATCCCTTCCGATGTGTATTTTCCACTTACCTGATCCTTCAAAGCCCATACTAGTACATCCAGGGGGTGTGCTCCCCAGCCAGCAAGAAAACCGATACTGTAATCATATTGAAACCAGGAGCTGTTATTGGTGACCCTGTCCGGGCAATAGGTATTCAGTGGAGCAGGACCTGTCCACCGATCGAAATCAAATCCATCGGGTACTGGGACTTCTACACATTCCGGGGAATTAACAGGGTTTTTCCCTGGACACCATACAGATACTTTTTCGATATCCCCTATTTTACCTTCTTTTATCATCGCCACACCGGCTTGCATATGTTCATAGGTTCTCTGCTGGGTGGCATAGTGGAAATGTACATTGTTATCCATAACTACCTTCTTCAGTTTCAGATAGTGAGGATAACTTAATCCCAATGGTTTTGCCAGCATGATATGTTTTCCAGCCTGGGCTGCTCTGATGGCTGCCGGTACATGCCAGTGATCCGGTGTGGTAATATGAACTGCATCTATATCCTCCCGTTGGAGAATTTCCTCAAATTCGAGATAGGATTTACATTCCGGTACATTCAAATTTTTTTCCTTATAATATTGACCGACCTGTTGGGTCCATGAATCCCTGCGGTCAAGGTGAACATCACTAATGGCCACTGAAAATGAACCCGTTAATGGTAAAAAGTAATTTTTCAGCTCCCAGCCTCCCCGGTCCCCCACGCCTATATGTCCAATGTTTAAGCGATCGTTAGCTCCATTCCAACGGGCTCTGGATGGTAAGAATGTGGGAATCATCAAAGCACCAGCCATTCCTTTCAGGCCGAGTTTAGTGAATTGCCTTCTTGTGATTGTTTTAACCGATTTATTTTTCGTTTTCATAAAACATAAAATTTATGGCGTTAAAAATTTGATCATATCAATTGTTTATGTACTGTTGATACTTTGCATCGAGCATTTCTTTCGATGTTTCCCCCAAAATCCATACCCTGTATTTGAGAGTAAGTGATTCTCCTTTTTTCAGCCTTATATTTTTATCATATATCGCAGCAGGGGTAAAAAAGAAAAAAGGGATAGATGGATCTTTTGCGTAATACCACCGTGTATAAGGTGTTGTATAATCCGGATGCTGAAACATGGAGATACCAGCCTGATCTCCTGTCAGGGTATTAAATCCCATATAAAACCATGGTGCCTTTGGATAATCAGGAGATTCAACATCAGGGATACATATCGCTTCTGTATAATCTTGATTGAATCGAATGGTTAATCCCCCATAGCCACCCCATGATTTGCCATCGGGTTCTCCAAGGATGGGTGTTCGATCGAGGAGTACCTCACCATAAGTCGCATTAAATACATGTTGATAATCGATATAATAATTCCCCTGTTCATCAGGAGCACTTATAAAAGTATTTCTTGTTTCTTCCAGAATTGGATCCTTGCCTTCTGGTAAATACAGGAATTCCAGATATATTTCCGTTGAAAAATCCGGATTTTTCCGGATCCTGATTTCCTTGAGATCTGTGATCCCCTCTGATTTATAACCCGTTTCCTCAGTTTTAAAATCATCTCTATATTCCCAGTAATTCACCCCGTTGATAAATTTCCACGAAAACCACAATCCGGGGTGCCAGGTATGATCCACCGGGCTTTCGCACGTGAGCCTGTTATTATTAAAATATAATGGGTGAAAATAGGTTTTTCCAAAGCGGTTTCTGAAATTATATTGCCAAACAAGTTTATCATTCCGCAAAAACTGAAGAGTGGTATCAGACTGTTCCCATTTATAATTTCTCATTTCGGATTTCTCGAAATTCAGCAGGTCTTGAGGTATTTCTATCGTAACCTTTCCCCTGGCTACCCATTCAGTACCTCTTATCAATATGGTCTGCAATCCCGTATTGAATAATGCTCTTTCATCATGACCAAAAATTGTATAGAAACTCCTTCCATCACCAACCCGGTTAACAAAGACAGCATCTTCCTGAATTGTGTGGCCATCGTCTTCATCTTTTGCAGTAAGTCCAGCCAGTACTTCGGCTTCCGGATATATTTCTGGTTTTTCCCATATTTCGTCCATAATGAAAAAATCATTGATCTCCTCCATAATAGGATGTTCCAAGTTAAATCGGGTTGCCTTTGCTTCGGTAGGCTGTCCATGTGATGTTTGGGCTCCCCATCTACCAATGCCGATCTGGTGATAAACCTCCGACTCATAGAAGGATGAAGCTCCCGCGTGAAAAAAAACAAATCCTCCTCCTTCCTGCATATATTTTAGAAACGCTTTTTCCTGTTTCTTATCCCATGAAATGTCATTATCCGGCCAGTTATTCCAGTTACTTACTAAAACATCAAATTTCCTGATATCTTCAAAAAAAAGTGTATCCGGTTTTCGAGTCACACTAACATCAAATAGTGGGAATTTTTTATACATTTTCTCCAGTACTGCAGTTGTTTTCTCCCATTCATGATTATTTTGTCCGCTTAGGATTAATAGTTTTATTGGTCCATCCTTTTCCATATATGTGCAATTGCTTAAGATAGAAATAATCAAAAGGATCATGATTATCGTGTGGAACTGGTAAATTCTATTATTTGTCTGGACGAGGCGTTTATTAAATCGCCGTATTAATTGGTATGTAAAAAATTTCTTATGCATCATTAAAAACTTCAATAACAGTTAAAAAAATCCATCCAAAAGTATGTAATCATTTACAAGTTACGATTAATTGGAGAAAGTCCATTAATCAAAATAATCTATATTATTAATAACTTATTTTTAAAGTTTCTCATTCTCGACTATGGGGAAAGATCTGAGCATTTCAACATATCTTCTTTTTCCGTTGATTAAAATATATTAAATAGTTAAATTATAAGATCTATGGCAACGGGATAGGTATAAATTTATATTAATGAAATTCTCAGCCAAACAGGTTTTGTTTTCGAGCCTGATATTTTTTTCAGCACTTCTATTATCAAGTCGAAATAATGCTGACATGAGGAACTATTCTGCTAATATATCTGCGGAAGAAATCACTACGCTGCTTCAAAACATTATCCCGGATGGATTTGAAATTAGGGATAATGTAAAGTATTATACCCCGGAAAACTTATATGTAAAGATTAACGGAAGGGTTGAATATTACATTTCTTATGATATTAAGGGAATGGCATTTGTCGATTATCAAAAAAGGAATCAAAATGGGGCAGGCATTCGTGTTTTTGTTTTTGATATGGGAAACCCTACCCTTGCTTTTGGTGCGTTCTCCGGTGAACGTACAAGAAATGCAGAATCACTTAACCTGGGAAGAGAGGCCTATATTTCCAGTAATAATATTTATGTATGGAAAGGGCAATATTATATCCAAATTAAATTATCCCAGATTTCCCAATCATTAATAGAAACCAGCCTGGATGTAGCTGAAAAACTTGCCACCTCACTAAATGATACAGGGGAAGGAGTCTGGGGTCTGGAAGTTCTTCCAAAGGAAAACCTGGTACCCAATTCTGTACAATATTTCCTGATTGATGCCCTGGCCCTTTCATTTTTACATAATTCGTTTACAGCCACTTATGTTATAGAAGAAACTGAGGTGGATATTTTTATTTCATTGCCAGAATCACAGGAATTATTTAATGAGGTTGTATTAAAATTTAAAGCACATCTGGATCGATATGGAGAAAAAAATGAAATAATTGAAATAAATAATTCAAAGGCATTCTCAGGGAAAATTTATGGGACATATGATATATTCTTTAGTAAAGATTCATTAATAGCTGGTGTAACCGGGGTAGAGAATAGAGAAATTGCAATTAAATCTGCGAATAGATTATGGGAAATCCTGCCTTAGTAATACGTAATTCAGATAGTGTATTACCTGACAAATAATTATAAAAATGAATAAGCTCATCCGAAAAAAAAATATGAACAGAAGAGAATTTAATAAACTTCTTACTGTTGCTTCCCTGGGAAGTCCACTGTTCCTGAGATCTTCCTCTAAAGGTTCAGAATCGAAATCTGTTACTGACGATTTGATTCATCGCAATGAACGTCCTACCATGACATATTGTAAACTGGGCAGGACCAATTATATGTCCAGTAAACTGGTATTTGGTGCGGGTGCAGCTTTACGGGAGGGTAAAAGTGTACGTCTGCTTGAAAGATCTTTCGAAGCTGGCATTAATCATTATGATACAGGTTTTGAAGATTCTTATAAAGGAAGCGAGGAAAGTCTTGCTCCATTTTTAGCCAGGCATAAACAGGAAATCTGGGTTGCATCAAAAGCTGCACTCCGGATTGAAAATAAACCCGGGGAAGCTGTTACCCTTGACCAGATTAAGTCTGCGGCAAAATCCTGGGTTATAAATCTGGATAAAAGTTTAAAAAATTTAAAGACTGATTATATTGATGCCTACTATTTAATGATGTTAAATAATCCTGAGATCGTTCAGCGGGAAGAACTTTATAATACTTTTTTAGAGGCCAAATCAGCCGGAAAAGTTGGATTTTTTGGATTGAGCACCCATGAGAATGCTGAAAAAGTATTGGAAGCGGCCATTGCGACTGGATGGTATGATATTGTAACCCCTGGTATTACACCTGCTGGTTGGTATGATTGGAACACCAAAGAGTTGGCGAAGGATACACCAAAATTAACAGAGCTCAAACCACTATTTAAAAAAGCCAAACAAGCGGGTATTGGGCTTGTAGGGATGAAAACAGCCAGGTATATCGCACCTATGGATTCACTAGGCAAAGGTGATCCAAATGCGTTTGATCCCATTTATGATGATGCATTTACGAGGGCCGACCTGAATCCATACCAGCGTGCTATTGTATTTGTGTTGGAGCATGGGTTAGATGTTGTTGTGTCCGATATGCAGAATTTTGAACATCTTGAGGATAATATCGTCGCCTGTGCGAATTCACATAAATACTTTGGTTAGTATTAATTGAGTATTTTGATATTGTAATAACCATCTGATGATAACTAGGTTAATGGATTATTAAGTTACTGGAATATCCATACGACATACATCTTTCAGCTTTAAACTTTTATATTTTTTTCGGCAATTTTTTTGTATATTTATTCAGGATCTGGCAGAAATGTTACAAAAAGGTCATCGGTTTCTTGCAGCTATCATGTTTACAGATATGGTAGGATATACTGCACTCATGCAGGAGGATGAGCAGAAGGCAAAAGAAAACAGAGACCGGCACAGAAAAATTCTTCAGGACTCCATCATCAGCCACGACGGTAAAATTCTCCAATATTATGGCGATGGTACATTAAGTATTTTTAGCAGTGCCATTGAAGCCGTGGATTGTGCCATCCAGATTCAAACGGAATTACAGAAAGAGCCCAAAATCCCACTGAGAATTGGAATACATACCGGAGATATCGTATATGACGATGAAGGTGCATACGGAGATGGTGTCAATGTTGCCTCAAGAATTGAAGGGTTGGCAATTTCCGGAAGTGTATTAATATCTGATAAGGTATTCGATGAAGTAAAAAACCACCATACTTTCTCAACTATACGATTAGGATCTTTCAATCTGAAAAATGTGAAGAGGCCGGTTGAATTGTATGCTATGACCAATAAAGGCCTGGAAGTTCCTACTGTAAGCGAAATTCAAACTAGACCAAAAGAAGAATTAAAAAGCCTGGCAGTTTTACCTTTCGTCAACATCAGTGCAGATCCTGAAAATGAGTATTTCAGTGATGGAATTACAGAAGAGCTTTTAAATGTATTGGCTAAAGTAGAAGGACTTCAAGTTACTGCCAGAACGTCCTCATTTGCATTTAAGGGCCGGAATGAAGACGTCAAACAGATTGGTGCGCAACTGGGTGCAAAAACAATTCTGGAGGGAAGTGTCAGAAAAGCTGGAAACAGGGTTCGGATAACCGCTCAGCTGGTGAATACAGCCGACGGTTATCATATATGGTCTGAAACATATGACAGGCAACTGGATGATATTTTTGAAATCCAGGATGAAATTTCGTTGAAGATTACGAACAAATTAAGAGAGAAACTAACGTTAAAACCAGGGAAAGAGACATTTGTAAAGCCACCAACACAAAATATTGAAGCCTACAACACTTACCTCAAAGGGCTCTTCCATTCAAATAAATGGACCGAAAAAGATGCGGAAATAGCTATTCGTGAATTTGAAAAGGCAATAGAGTTGGAGCCGGATTTCGCGTTGCCTTATACCGGATTGTCAACTACTTATATATATCTGGGAGCATCCGGGAAACGACCACTACAGCAGGTATATCCGAAAGCAAAAGAATATGCAATAAAAGCGATCGAACTGAATGACCAGACTGCTGAATCACATTGTGCATTAGCCAATGTAAATTTTTTTTATGAATGGAAATGGGATAAGGTTTTTCAATCGGTTGAGAAAGCAATCGACCTGAATCCCAATTTCGCAAGCGCCTATCTTCTTAAAGCAATGTGTCTCAATATCCATGGGAGATTTAATGAGGCGATCGAGACCATGCGTAAATCCATTCAATTGGACCCATTTAATGCCCCTGGAAATTATGCTTATGCCGCAATCCTGACATTTTCAGGTCATCTGAAAGAAGCTTCCGATCAGCTCGATAAATTATTTGAGATCAATCCGGACTTTACGGACGCTTTTAGCCTGAAGGGTTGGTTGTACATGATGTTAGGTAAATATAAAGAAGCGAGAGAACTTTTTGAAAAGGTACTGAAAGTTCCCGGATTTGAATCGCATGCATATACCAATTTAGGTAGTTTGTATGTTGCCTTGAATCAACCTGAAAAAGCCAGGGAATACCTGGATAAATTATTGGAAATTGAACGATCAAAACCGGAACAACCAGTATTTTATGATCTGGCAAGTTTGTACGGAGATCTTGACGATCCTGATAAGATGTTTTATTATTTGGAAAAATGTATTGAAGCAAAAGATATTTACCTGATATATATATTGGGCGATCCAAGCATGCGTAAATACCAATCAGATCCAAGGTTCGAAGCATTGGTAAAAAAGATCGGATTAAAGAAATAAAACAAAATTCATTCCTGTGTACGGATTCAGCGTACATGAACTTATTAAATCTTATCAAATTTCACATAGTACACTACCTGGAAAGATCCAGTCTGAGCTCCCTGAATTAATCGAACGATCGAAGCCAGGCGCGTCGGTAAAGTCTGAGCTCCCTGAGTATATCGAAGGGTCGAAGACTGGCGGGAGGGCCTATGTCTGAGCCTGTCAAAGACTGCAGTGATGGCCATTTGCATAAAATAATACATTGACCAATGCTATCCCTACGCACAACCCTTCGACAGGCTCAGGGATTTATCCTTCGCTCGGTTCAATGTCTGTGCTTTGTAAATTTTAAATGAATTGCAGATTGGTGTGTAGGAGTCATGTCTGAGCTCGTCGAAGACTGCAGCGATGGCGTCAACTTAGAACTTGTAATAGACTAACGTCAGTCCTACGCTCAACCCTTCGACATTGCTCCGCCGAAGCTATGCGTAGGCGAGCCGTGCTCAGGGATTTACCCGCCGCACCTCCTGTACTGCATTGAATATATATACTTACTCAATTAAAATTTATATCAAATTATCAAAAGTTTGCTTAGTAATTGAAGACTGGCGCACGTTGGTTTGAATTGAAACATTGACAAAAATTAAAGCCAGCAAGGACATGAGTATCCTTTTCATTATTTAGAATTCCTTGGTACATTTCTTTTATTGTAAAAATCCCAGCATTTGCATCCAGTCAGAAAACCGTTGGATCCAGGTATCGACGGGCAGTTTCTTTTTATTCATCCCAAATCCATGATTACCCACTGCATAGAGATGTAATTCGACAGATTTATTTGCCTTTGACCATTCATTATACAAGTTAACGCAATGATCCTGAAACCCGAACATATCATCAGTTGCGGCTAAAATAAACATGGGTGGTGCATCCTCCGGCACGTCAGGTTTTTCGAAACTTCCTACATACGGATAAACCGGAGCCACGAAATCAGGTCGAGTTTCCGGATCATATGTATAAGCAACACCCGTAGCAACGGTACCACCAGCTGAAAAACCCATTATTCCAATACGGTCAGGTAATATTCCAAACTCAGCGGCATGTTTACGCACATAGGTTATTGCCGCCTTCCCATCGGATATGGCAAAGGAAACAATGGGTTTTATCTCTTCATTAAACTTATCTGTATTGGGTTGTTTTTCCATGAGTTCCTGCATGGGATTATCTGTCAGGCTGTGTGCCAGTCTGTATTTCAGGACAAATCCGGTAATGCCTCTTTTATTCAACCAGCGAGCAACCTCATAACCCTCATTATCGATGGATAAAAACTGAAATGCGCCTCCCGGACAAATAATAACCGCGGTACCATTAGCATTCTCCGGATCTGCCGGAAAAACCATAAGGGTTGGCCTGGAAACATTATAAACCAACCTGAGATTGAACGCTTCGTTATTTAATTCTTTTTCATCCCAGTTCCAGTCTTCAGAGCCCGGTGCGACCTCCTCATATAATTGGATAACCTCTGTTTGTGCCCGGGTCAAGTAGGATATAAATAAAAAAATGATTGACGTGATTAAAATTCTCATGGATTATAATTTAAGTTATGGCTATCATTTATTGCCATATGCCTGATCCAGAAACTCATACCGGTTATCGTTAACGGCATTTTCAACCCTGCTTTCCGTATTTATGATCATTACCGGCGGATTGGGATCTTTAGTAATCGCCGAAGGCCAACCGGGAAGGTCTTCACCATTAGGATCTCCGGTTTTGATGAAATTGGCAAAATAGGTTTGCATGGTTTTAGAAACCTTATAATCATCGGCTGTCCAAGCATATGCTTTTATTAAATGAAGATTACCCATACAATATTCAATTTCACAAGCGTGCGGCGCTCCGACAGGTTCAGGCATTTGAATATTCTGGTCTCTTTCCTCTGTTCCCCCAGCCAGCCCGGATGTCAAGCTCTGGTCAACCAGAGGAGGCCGGAGTTTGCTGTACAGGTACCGGTAAACTGGTTGATCGCTGTTTTTACAATGCAGGTCAAACCATTTCCAGGTACTGTAGGCGATAAAGCGATCGGATGCAAGAGCAGTAGCTGATAGTTCGATCTCCTTTTCGGAACCATGGGGATACAGTTTTAGTACTTTCCCGTAATCATCCGGGTAGGTCTGCTTTACTTTGTCGATGTAGTTTTCTTCCGTATAGGGTTGCCCCTGCATAAACGCCATCCCGGGTATTTCCGCTGAATTCCAACCAAGCAAAAGGGGTACCTGTGCCTGTTCTCCGGCATTAAATACTTCTGGGAGAGTCTTTGGCAGAAAATATCCATCGATTACAATTGGAAATCCAAATCTTCTCGATTCATTGTAGATCTCATAGATATATCTTGAAGGGAGCTTTCTCAGGTCTGAAATACTGGGGTAACCGGCATTCTTAGTGAATTCAAGTCCAATTTTTTCTGCTTCCCCCAGTGGAACCGGAGGTAATGTGGGATTGATCCCTGCTCCACTTTCTCCAATAGCGCCCGCGATCAGATCCCTGGCAAGCGGTGAAGCCATTTGCATGCTTACCGATATGGATCCCGCTGATTCTCCTGCAATGGTAACCTTCATGGGATCACCACCGAAAGCTTCAATATTTTTGTTTACCCATTGAAGGGCCGCCAACTGGTCTAACAGGCCATAATTCCCGGATGCTTGATAGGGTGCCTCGGCACTTAAATCAGGATGGGCCAAAAAACCAAAGATATTCAACCGGTAATTAACAGTAACCACTACAATATCCATTTTGGCCATGCTCTCACCATCATACCGTGGTTCGGAACCGTCTCCAGCCACAAAACCCCCGCCATAAAAATATACCAGTACCGGTAAACCTTTGGTATTCCGATTGGCAGGAGTCCATACATTCAGATACAGACAATCTTCACTAACACCATCCGAACGGGAATTCATATCACCCCAGACAACAGTCTGCATAGGCCTGGGACCAAATTTTTTAGTGGTCTTCACGCCGGACCAGTTATCAAGGGGCTGGGGAGTCTTCCATCTGAGTTCCCCTACCGGAGGTTTGGCATATGGAATACCAAGATAGGATTGAATACCCGTTTTCGTATCATAATTTCCTTCAATAATCCCGTTTTCTATGGTGGTTTGTACAGCGAAAGAATTATTTCCCTGAGCAAATATTTTGCCATTCCATATGAACAGCATTGCTATCAAACAGATTATTATTTTTTTCATATTTTTAAAATGATTTTTATTATGGTTTTCAAGATGAATTTTACCTAATTATAAATTTTAAAAAGTTCAATTTGAGAAAATAAAAATCTGAACATAAAGGTATACCATGTAATTTAATAAAATTCAATACATTGAATGATCTTTGTAATAATAAAATAACGGATCAATTCCATTTAACATTTCCGGATATTTACCTTTCTTCATTTAATTATTAGATTTGATAGAATATAAAAAATTCTATTTTTTTCTCTGCTGTCTGTAAAATTCATTTTAGATCATGAGCATACTTTCCCGAAGGCAATTCATACTAAAATCATCACTGGCATCTGCGGGTGTCATGGTTTTATCAAGGTCTACATTTCCCTTCAAAAATACCAGACGAACAAATTATATTGTTACAGATACTTCCTATGGAAAAATTCGTGGCATCCGTGAAAATGGTGTAAATATTTATAAAGGAATTCCATATGCAGGAAAGGTATCAGGTGATCGCCGGTTTCGGAGACCTGCGCCTCTGGAAGCCTGGACAGGTGTGCGTGATGCATTACGTTTAGGTCCCCCATCCATTCAGATGCCCAATCAAACCTACGGAATCGATGAACCAGATCCAGCTGAAGATTGTCTTGTACTAAATATCTGGACGCCTGCTAATGATAATAAGAAACGTCCGGTCATGTTCTATAACCATGGCGGGGGTTTTACCCATGGCTCTGGTGGAAGTGTTTCCCAGGATGGTGTCAATCTCGCAAGGAATTTTGATGTTGTTGTCGTGCAAACGAACCACCGACTGGGATTACTGGGATATCTATACCTGGATGAAATAGCCGGTGAGGAATATGCTGGATCCGGAAATATGGGTATATTGGATATCGCAGAAGGTTTAAAATGGGTTTATGACAATATTGGTGAATTTGGTGGGGATCCAGACAATAATATGATCTTCGGTGAATCCGGTGGTGGTGCAAAAACATCCTGTCTTTATGCAATGCCAGCAGCAGCTCCCTATTTTAATAAAGCGTCCATTGAAAGTGGTCCCGGTGTGAAAATGACAACTCCTGAAATGGCAGCAGAAACCACATGGCTGTTATTGAAAGAGCTGAATGTCTCTCCTAAGGACTGGAGCAAACTACTGGAGATTCCTGCGGCTGAATTATTGAAAATGCAGGCAGCCCTTCCAACAACAGGTATGCAGTCTCCTTCCAGAAAATCAATAGGTATTGGTCCGGCCGGAATAGGTGGATTTGGTCCTGTTGTTGATGGCAATATCCTGTCACAGCACCCATTTGATCCTGTTGCTCCCGAAATATCCCGGCATAAACCCCTGATGGTTGGGTGGAATGAAGATGAGTTTACTTTTTTTGGCATGATAGGAGATGATAAAGATGTATTTAACCTCAATATAACCCAATTACGATCGAGGCTCGAACAACGATATGGGAACGATGCTGAAACCATATTGAAGACGTATATGAAAACCAGGCCGGATGCATCTCCAAGTAATCTTTATGTAGAAATTATGTCCATCGCATTTGGCGGATTGGGATCCATTTATATCGCCGAAAAGAAAGCTGAACAAAAGGCTGCCCCTGCCTATGTTTATAATTTTGGCTATAAAAATGAAACCAGGATTCCCGGCACCAATTATGAATTAGGTACTCCGCATGCAATGGATATTCCCTTTAAGTTTAACATTGTGGTACCATCGAATGATAGCTCAAATTCATCATGGATTATGGGAGGTAGCCGGCCCGAACGTTTTACAGCTTCACATAATATGGCTGAAATGTGGACTACTTTTGCAAGGACAGGAATACCTGGCGCAAAAGGTCAGCCTGTCTGGCAACCCTATAACCTTTCAAAACGACCGATTATGCGAATTGATAGTCAATGCGAGTTAATCTATAACCGCAATAAAACCGAAATAGAAATGTGGAAGTCTCTCGGGTATATGTAGATGAAATCAAAAAGAGTAGACTGTAAACATTATTGTGAAAATTCACAAATTATATATCTGGTTTTTAATGCGTAGATGTTTTAGTTTGTATTCTCTCATAAAGTAAAAATCCGAACGATTACTGATAGAACCGTGTGATTAAAGTTTCCAGATACCTCGACTTAACCTGCTTGCTGGCCATTACCTGTTTCACCGGAGGTAGCTTTAAAATTACGCCTAAAACGGCAGCCAGGGCGCGGTGACTCCAGAGCACCTGGTTATCGAAGATCAGATTCTGTAATTTTCCGCGCTCGATGGCCATCACAACTGCTTTATGCGTTCCATTCAAAGGGGTGATTACCCTTTTATCCCTTGATCTAAGCTGGATCTGGTTCTTATCACATACTTTCACACAGAGCCCGCAGCCCAGGCATATCTCTTTATTTAAAATGGCTTTCTTTTTCTTTGGTCTTGCTGGATCGTTAGCCGAGGTCAGCGTCATAGCCTCTACCGGACAGATATCGACACACTTACCACAACCATTGCAGTCCAATCCATTAATTTCAGGAATAAAATTAGTCGTATGAACCGGATTCAGAATCGCAAATTTTCTTGCCGCAATCATCGCCTCGCAACAGCATCCGCAACAATTACAGATAAAATTTACGCTTTCCCGTACATTTTCCCCGAACTGGACCAGGTTATGTTCATAGGCCTGTTGCAGCAGATCATGCCCCTCTTTTTTATCCACCTGTCGAGCAATACCGTGTCTGATAAGGGAAGCAGCCGTATTATTGAATGTCATACAGATATCCAGGGGTGCATCACAAGCTTTATTTAGGTGCAACATCTTATGCCTGCAGTAGCAGGTACCGACTGCCATGTGTTTAGCACTTTCAATTACTTCGGATGCCCGTTCATAATCCAATACATATAGGGCATTTTCTCTGGATAAAGCAGGTTCATGCACAAAAGTCCTTCCCAGTTGGGTGTCACCCACCGTGAACAACTCTTTAATAAAATCTTCTTCAACATTGATATACTGGTAAAATAATTCACTTAAAAGTTTCTGATCAATGTCATTTCTTACCCGCATCATGGAAAATTCAAAAAACCCGGCCATCGGTGGGGGAAGCACATATTCGGATTTCCCATTCTGTTGAATATCTACCAATATTGCACGCTCTGCCAGTTGATCGAGTATATTTTGTGCAGTAGTTTTGTTCACTTTCCATATTTTACTGGCTTTCTCCACAGTAAATGGTTTGATAGGCAGCAAGGATACAAGGCTGGCTTCTTTTTCACTCACCAGCATTTCAAGGATCTTAAACAAGAGTTTTGTAGGTGGTGCGCCCTGCGGAAATTGATTGATCCTTGCTGCGAGGCTTGAATATCCCTTCTTGATCGTATGATGGGCCATGGTAAGGTGATATCCGGATATAAAAAATTATATTATCACTTTAATTCTGTAAGCCGTATATTTTTCCACCTTACTTCATACGGTGTTGGATCATCACCAACGTCATGTACCTGCAGACCAATGATACCACTGGATGTCATTGCATCCTTGATATCCGCTGTCATTATACCATTCACCCATGTTTTGATGGACTGGCCTTTGCATTCCACCCGGTATTTGTTCCACTGCCCATCCCTAAATGCTTTACTGGCTTCTGTCCCTTTTTCGATCCACCAGGGTCTGATCATGGCCCTTCTTGCTTCATCATAAATCCCACCGGAAGTACCCACTTCTGCACCCGCAATTTCAACCTGATATCCATGAACACGATCTTTTGGCACCATCCTTGGTTGTATTTCTCCTTTATCATTTCTCAGCCAATATGTGAGCTCTTCCGGAGCGATCTTACTTCGGAACTGGACACCGGAATTTAACTTTGGATCTACCATAACCTCAAATTCCAGAATAAAGTCGCCATATTCTTTATCCGTACAAAGAAAGGTATTTGGACTGTTTTTTACAGCAGTTCCAACAATTGCTCCATCTTCAACCCGGTACTTGGCAAATCCACTGTGCACCGACCATCCGTTCAGGGTTTTCCCATCAAAGAGGTTGATCCAGTTTCCTTCCTGAGAAAATGCTGGATATCCGGTTATGCAGGCTAGTAAAAAAATAACTATTATATTTTTCATGATTTATTGATTTTGAATTTTATGATGTTAAAAAATTATTGAATCCAATATAGCAATTTGATATCTAATTTTCCTAATAGAGAGTTAAAAGCTCAAAGCTTATTGCTGTGCTCACAGGCATACCTTACGGTAAAAGTTCAAAGTAATTGATTACCCAATGATTTTTTGTACAAGTCCCGCAAGGGATGCCTGATCGGCATGAACCAGTGATCGATTGATCCAGTGATCCTGCATTTACTCTGGAGGTAGTATTGCTTCTTTCAGTGGTTCTATCCAGCTGTTCTTCGATTCATCCCAGATGCCAAAGCTTGTTCCCATCAGGTTCCATATCGCCCAGGAAAAATTATTTTTTTCTGCCTGCTGTACCACAAAGGTGAGCCATTGTTTCCTGGATTCCATGTCTGCTTTTTCGTAAACTCCAAATTCACCCAGATAAAGTGGACGGTTGTGTTTTTTTGCCCAATCGACAGCGAATTGGAAGTCTTCCATTACAGCCTGTTTTTCTTCAGGCTCACCTCGCCAGGTGGTACCGAGCCATTCTTCACTTCCCTGGCTCCATGAAGCTCCCTGATGCGTGAATCTGTGAGGACTGTAATAATGGATCTCGACGATAATATTACGGTCATCCTCGGGTAGTTCAAAAAATTCAAGCTGTTGGATATTATTCCATCTCCCGGGCCCGATCACCAGTGTCCTATCTGGATTTGATTCGCGGATAACCTTTATTGCATCCGCACAGATATAATTCCATAAGTAGGGTGTCAGATGACCGTTGGGTTCATTCAATACACCAAAATAAACTCCATCCGGGTAGTCTTTATAGCGTTCGGCAATCTGTTTCCAGGTGGAAAGGAACATATCATTTTTTCCCATTGGGTCATCGGCCATGGCATGATATTCATGGTTATCTATGATCACGGCGATTCCCCGGGAAAGTGCCTGATCAATAGTCCAGTCCAGCCTTTCTAAAAAATCTTTCGAGAGTGTGTAAGGAGGAATCTCTTCAGCATGTGCAAATGGCCCTGTATTGACACGCACATGGGTCAATCCGATCTCTTTGATCAGATCGAGATGCTCCTGCTCCCTTTTTTTGTCCCAGGTTTCGAAACGGTATAGAATGTTCCCGATGTTACCACCACGGCCAAGGCGTTCGTTTTGTTTGAAAGCATCGGGAGGCGCATTTTTTTCAAGAGGATTGACAGTAGATGCCGTCAGAGTAAATATTAACAGCGAGGGCAAAAATAAAAGATAGATATAACCCAATAATGGGTTACGCATCCTTTCTTTATTCGTTTTATTAATCGTAATCATATTTTTATTTATTAAAAAGTTCCAATAATCCAATAAACGGATAAACTGGTAAACCAGTAGACTGGTAAATTAGTGAAATAGTTATCCACTGAACTAATGATCCAATGATCCAGTGTCCGATTTACATTAATTGATCCTTGTTTTCGTATATTTTTGTAATCGCATTTACAATATCTTCCATATCCTTTTTTGTGCCTAACAGTACATTCTGGTAGAAGGTGCATCCCTGTTCACTAAGCAGATCATTTCCGGGCAGTACATTTTCTTCACGCCATTGCTTTAATCTTTTCTCGCCATATATACGCTGATACCCTTTTGATGATAATGCATCTTCAATCAATCCATCCTTATTCTGAGGCCCATATCCGCTGTTTCCGGGGATCCCCTCAGCCCTTAATGCATTCAGGAACTTATCCCTTGGAACATTATTAAATTCTTCTTTAATATACCGGAATGGATACATATGATAGGCTGCTGCATCGGCTCCATCCACCAGTTTATAGGGAATGATACCCGGTATATCTTTTAATTTCGAATCCAGGTATTGTGCATTACTCTCCCGAGTTGCAGCGTCAGAGGCAAATCTTTTCATCTGTGATTGCAATATAAGCGCCTGGACATGCTGCATTCTGTAGTTTACTCCTCGTATCGGATAGCGGGATGTTGATTTGATGCTGCCAAAAGCATAACCACAATTATGATAGGAAATACACAGGTCCATAATCCTGTCATCATCTCCAACCACGGCTCCTCCTTCTCCTGCGGGTAAATGTTTGGAATTCTGAAAGCTGAAACAACCCAGATCACCGTGCAATCCTGCATTTTTGCCCTTATATCTGGTAGACCAGGCCTGGCAGGCATCTTCAATCACTTTCAGGCCATGTTTATCAGCAATTGCATTAATGTTGTCCATGTCACAGGGAAGGCCGTAAATATGTACAGGCAGTATAGCAGTGGTACGATCAGTGATTCTCTCTTCAATCTTATTGGGATCCAGTAAAAATGTCTCCGGATCCGTATCGACAAATACTGGTAATGCTTTACAATTAAAAACCACATTGTACGTAGCAATGAAGGTATATGGGGAAACTAGCACCTCATCACCTGCATCCACTCCCAATGCATGCAGTGCAATCATTAGGGCAGTAGTACCGCTTGCGGTCGCCAGGCAATGTTTGGCACCGATAAGTTTCGCATAATCCTTTTCGAATTCCTGACAATAGTTGCCCCAACTCCTATACCACTTCCCGCTACGATACATATCCAGAATATTTTTTTCGGCTGTTTCATCCCAGACAGGCCATTCGGGCCATTCAGCTGTTCGTATCGGATCACCCCCCCTGACGGCCAATTGATCCTTAATACTGGATGAAGAGCCAAGGGAAACAAAAGGCCATCCGGTCATGGTGGCAAGGGCACCGGCTGATGTGGTAGCCAGCACCTGCCTGCGAGTAAATTTTGTAGTTGCCATAATGTTATTTTTGTTAAATTAAAAATCAAAGTCCATATTCACAGGTACAATTTACTCTTAATCCCAATGGATGGAGTATTACCCACTTATCTGCGAAAATCATAAAGGCTGACCTTTTATTGAACATTTCGATCAACCATCCCCAAGTAATTGTAAGTTAAGGATTTTGATATGATTTAACAATGGAAATAAATAGGGTTTTTGTGATATTCAATTGAATGTTTTTTTTTCATTAACCTTCCAGCTATCATGGATTTTTGTATTATCCTTGGAAAACATTATATGTTATTGGTAAATAAGATGCGGCAAGTAGTCTGGCAAACAGGTATGTATGCAAATCGGATCAGGCATAATATTCCATTATTAAGGAATCCAATTATGTTTATGTCGTGGAGAAGGGGAAAAGTAGAGCTGTGGAGTTGTAGAATGGTGAAAAGGCACATTAAGGATTGAAGAAGTTTAATTTGTGAATTAAAATACTTCATGTTTGCCAGAGAAATCCAAAGGATAATTTTTAATTTACATTTTTTCATTTTTAGTGTATATACCGGTTCAGATATTTTCAAAAAATGTTTTTTTACTATATACTTTCAGCCTACCTTATTCCCAGCTTATACATTTATTTCAGGGTCAATTACCTTTTAATACCAAAAGGGAGGAAATGGCTCTTTACTCTGGTCTATCTAATATGGGTGGCAGCATTCCCCGTAATTGAATTACTATTACATGATGAAGCAGGCAAGCTTATTATTCCCGTCCTGAAACTTGGTTTGTATACCATGCCTTTTATGCTATACCTGTTTATTCTGATACTAGCATTCGACCTGTTTCTACTTTTTAATCTTATCTTCAAATGGCTTCCCCCTGGTTTTTTGAGAAGTATCATCTTTAGAAAATATGGTTTAATCTGTTGCTTATTGCTCCCTTCTCTGGTGGTTATTTTCGGTATTTTAAGCTTCAATTATATACAGATTTCTACTTATAATATTGAAATTGAGAAAAGATCATCCAGAATGCGGGACCTGAAAATCGCTTTTGTTTCAGATTTTCACATTGGAGATCTGACAAGTATTTCATTCGTTGAACGATTTATTGATAAAATGAAAGATATTCAACCGGATATAATATTGTTCGGTGGTGATATGCTGGAAGGTGACCGTGATGAAATCCGTACTTCAAAAATCCAAATATTATTTCGTCAGCTTGATGCAAGTTACGGCATATATGGTGTATTTGGGAATCACGAACATCATGGAAGTGCAAGCAGTAATACTTTTTATGACCTTGCCGGTATAAAGGTGCTTCAGGATGATTTTATTTTAATCGATTCCTCCTTTTATATTGCCGGAAGGAAAGATAGTCGTAACCGGACCCGCCTCACGGTGAAAGATCTTACTGAAAATATGAGCGAAAATTATCCGATATTATTGATCGATCACCGACCCACAGATATTCATGCTGTGAGTCAGAGTCCGGTTGATATCCAGCTAGCCGGCCATACACATCACGGACAATTATTACCTTTTAATCTCATTACCCGTCATATATATGATTTAAGCTGGGGATACAGAAAAATAGCAGATACGCATTTTTTTGTAACAAGTGGCATTCAACTCTGGGGCCCTCCTGTGCGCACAATAGGTAAATCTGAAATTATGGTTATCCAAATAAATTTTAACTAAACCTTATAAATTTGATGATATTGTAGGCATTGTTTCTTCTTATAACAGAAGTTACTTGCCCTAAAATACGTATTGGTTGAAAGATGATAATGATTTCACCCCCCATGATCAGATGGAAACCTCACAATTGGAAGTTCAGATCACAAAATCATCCATAAAGGGAAATGATCGTTCCTGGAATCTGAAAATCACCAACCGTACAGACCAGATTGCCTTTTTTATTAATCCTTAATTGATTGTAAAAGGTGAAGAATTACAGCCCAGTCTCTGGATGGCAAGTTATTTTATACTTCCACCTGGTGGTTCACTGGATTGTAATGTCGGAGTTCCTTCTTATTCACTGAAAGGTGCAAATCCGGTCATTCAGATTAGTGAGTGGAATGTTGATAATAAAAATATCGATCTTCCTTATTAGATGTTATCTCTTAGAATCTGTTTAAAATTACAGTTTAATAAAATATGGTTTTCATATACTGTCTTAGTTTTTTACTGTTATTCCCACTCCTATTCATCTGAAATACAATAGAGATATTGAAATCCACGAATGAACAGTTCATTTCCAGCAATAGCTATTGAAGCGATATTGCCATCATCGAGCGAATTTTCAGCAAGAATTTCAAAGACAGGACCTTGTTTAATTACATAGGTTGTCCCATTAACAGAACTGACATATAGCCTGTCCTGTATACCCACTGGTGAGGCCAGAACTGTTCCGGATCCTTCAAGTTTTTCAACGGTGTAATTAACTTTACCGTCGGCAGCATCCAGGCAGGTTAAATTCCCATTATTATTTCGCAAGAAATACAGTTTGTTTTTAGCTAACAATGCGGAAGGGGCATAGGGTGTGTAATGATTATATTCCCAAACAATTACATCCGTTCCCGTAATGTCTCCTTTTGCTTTTGATAGGTCTATTGCTTTTAAAACATTTTCACGAAATCCACTCATCAGGTAAACAATGCCCTGGCCAACAACCGGATTTGGAATTACATTAGGGGTCATTCCAGAGCATTCCCATATAAGTTCTCCGGTTTCAAGGTCATAGCCGCGCATCTTCCTGGTCGCATTGGTAATTACCTGATCCCGTCCGTTCACAGGAAGAATTACCGGGCTGGACCAGGATGTTCTTTCATCACGCGGAATTTTAAAGATATCTTTACCTGTTTGTTTATCGAGGATATAGAGGAACGAATCACCTTGATGATCCCATATCACCACAATTTTATCCTTGTAAACTGATGGTGCATTTCCTTCTCCGTAATTTCCAGCTATTTTCAATTGTCCAAAATCACGGTCCCAGAGAATGTTTCCTTCGAAATCCAGGCAATACAATCCCCGGGATCCAAAGTATGCATACAAGTTTTCCCCATCGGTGGCAGGTGAATTTGATGCCCAGGAACCCAGTTCATGGGTACTTTCAATGGGGCGTTCCTTGATTACCGAAGTCCTCCACAGCACAGAACCATTATTCCGATTTATAGCGATTACCTGAAAATCGTGAATGTATTCAAGCTCATAAGTTAGTGTGGCATCACGTTCTGTTCCCTCTAGGTCCTCCCCTTCCGGCATCTCCGCTTTCTGATCGGTTCGGATAGCAGTAAGGATGAATATTTTATCGCCCCAGACAATGGGAGTTGAATGGCCCCTACCCGGTATTTCAATTTTCCATTTAACATTTTTAGTTTCACTCCATTCAACAGGCGGATTACCATAAGGCGCAAAACCTGTAGCCTCTGGTCCTCGCCACTCAGGCCAGTTATGAATGTAATCTGAGGCATTTCTCTGTGCATTCGTGTAATGTGAGAAATAAATTAAAGTGAAAAATAGAAGGATTGATTTGGGTATCATGACTTATTTATTTTAAAATATCATTTTCAGGATAATTATAATTAGTTAAAGATATTTAATCTTTTTCTAAAAGTAATTCTTAAAAATTTACAGTAAAATTCTGATTAATTCACACGATGAGTTAATATAAGAGCCACATAATATTAACTTGCTATACTTTAATTGTTTAATCAGGGATTTAAAATGTTTGTTAAATAAAGATTTTCATTAATTTGCATGATAAGTTAATCCAAGGAAAATGAACAAATTTCTTTTAGTAGGACTGTTCCTTATTATCTCAATTTCTGATCCACTATCTGCCCAGCAGAAAAATTTGGATCAGACGGAAAAGGAGTCAAATAAGATATTCTGGAAAGCCGGTGTGGCCCGTGCTTTAATCACACCCCGGGAAAACATGTGGATGTCGGGATATGCAGCCAGAGAAAAACCTGCCGAAGGCAAACTTCATGACCTATGGGTAAAAGCCCTTGCGATAGAAGATGAAAAGGGAAACAGAGCCTTATTTATAGCAACCGATATCATCGGATTTTCAAGGGAACTTTCTTTGGCAATATGCAAAAGGTTGCAGCAGGATTTTCATCTGGACAGGAGTAATATTCTACTAAGCAGTTCGCATACCCATAGCGGCCCGGTGGTAAACAAAAACCTATATGATATATACCCACCATTTGATGATTATCAAAAGACACAGATTGAAGAGAACCTACAGGAACTTGAAGACCAGGTAGTAAATTGTGCACATCATGCTTTAAGTAGCTTAAGTCCAGCTAGAATATCCAGTGGAGTTGGGATTGCCCGGTTTGCAGTAAACCGACGAAATAATAACGCTGAAGATGTTCTTTATAAATCCGATCTGGCAGGTCCCTCCGATTATACTGTTCCTGTACTTAAAGTAAGTGAATCCGATGGAAATATTAACGCTTTAGTATTTGGCTATGCCTGTCATGCCACTACCCTTGGGATCAACTTATGGTCGGGAGATTATCCGGGATATGCTCAGATTGAAATTGAAAAATCCTTTCCCGGTGCAACAGCCTTGTTTTTTGCAGGTTGTGCGGGTGACCAAAATCCAATCCCCCGGTCAACTGTACCTCTGGCAGAGCAATATGGAAACGAACTGGCTGAAGCAGTTAAAAGGGTATTGAAGGAACCGATGAAAGAATTGGCACCCAAACTTTCGACAAATTATAAGGAAATCGAATTGGCTTTTTCCGACCCGCTGTCTATCGAGGAACTTAATGAAGTTATAAACACCTCTCCACCTTATCAGCAAAGATGGGCCAGTAAACTGATCCGTAAAATTCAGGATCAACAGGTTCTTCCCGAAAGTTATCCTTTTTATCCTGTTCAAAGCTGGCAACTCGGAGATCAGTTACTAATTGCACTAGGTGGTGAAGTAACGGTAGATTATGCCATTAATATAAAAAAGACTTGGGGAAATGACCTGTTTGTCGCAGCCTACAGTAATGATGTCATGGCTTATATCCCAACAGTACGCATTTTGGAGGAAGGCGGATATGAAGGGAATACCTCCATGCGGGCCTATGGACAACCTGCAACATGGTCACCTGAAATAGAAAAAAAAATTCTTGATGAGGTTGGGAGGCAGGTGGAGATCTTGAAACAATCCGATTGATATGAATGATTCCTAGTATCCGAATTCCACGCCCGAAATTGTTTTTTTATTTACTCTTTATGACAATTTTTACTGAATTCTTATTCTTCTGATAAACAATAAAGATATTGAAATCCCCTAATAAACAGTTCATCACCCACTATTGCCAGAGAGGCAAAATTGCCATCATCGAGCGTATTTTTGGCAAGAATTTCGAATGTCGGTCCCTGTTTGATCACATAAGTGGTACCACTCTCAGAGCTAACATAAAGCCTGTCTTGAACACCTACTGGTGAGGCAAAAACAGTCCCTGTTCCTTCCAGTTTCTGCAGGCTGTAATTTTCTTTTCCATCCGTTGCATCCAGGCAAGTCAATTCACCATTATTGCTTCTCAGGAAATACAATCTTCCATTGGCTAGAAGTGCAGATGGCGTGTAAGGTGTGTGCTGATTGTATTCCCAAATAAGAGCCTCCGAATCACTAATATCTCCTTTCGCTTTGGACAAGTCAATCGCTTTCAAAGCATTTCCCCGAAATCCGCTCATCAGGTATACCATATTCTGTCCCACAATCGGATTTGGTATTACATTCCGGGTCATACCACTGCATTCCCAGATGATTTCGCCCGTTTCCAGATCGTAGCTGCGAATTTTACCCGTAGCGCTTGTAATCACCTGATCTTGACCATTCACATGAACAATAACAGGACTGGCCCAGGATGATCCCTCATCACGAGGAATTTTTTTAATATCTTTCCCGGTATTTTTATTAATGATATATAAAAACGAATCGCCTTGATGATCCCACACGATTACAATCTTATCTTTGTAAAGCGCTGGTGAACTACCTTCACCAAAACTCATAACTTTTTCCATTTGCCCGAAATCACGGCTCCATAACACATTTCCATCAAAATCAAGGCAATATAATCCCCTTGAACCGAAATAAGCATATAAATGTTCCCCATCTGTAACTGAAGAATTGGAGGCCCAGGATCCATACTCATGCGTGCCATCTACAGGAAGTTCCTGGCAAAGCGTTGTTTTCCACAATACAGAACCATCATTTCGGTTTATTGCCATTACGACAAAATCGTTTACATATTCAGGTTGCCGACCTGGAGGACCACGACGATCCGTTGTTTCTGATTCCGGAGGTGTTTCTTTTTCCACTTTCTGATCAGTTTGGACGGCGGTTGTAATAAAAACCATATCTTCCCAGATGATGGGAGTGGAATGACCCCTGCCTGGAATTTCAATTTTCCATTTTACATTGTTCGTCTCACTCCATTCAACAGGGGGATTACCATTGGTAGAAAACCCCGTAGCATCAGGCCCCCGCCACTGAGGCCAGTTATAATTGTATTTTGATTCATTTTGTTGTGCAAACAGTATCTGTGATAAAAAAAATACAGTAATGGTTAGAAGGATCTGGTTATGTTTCATTGCAATAGAATTTAAAAAAATCGGTTTTACAGGTAAATTACCACACTAAAGATAATAAATCTTTGTAAATTAAAAGTCTTATCATTAACTGATATTCTATCCGGTTTATTACATTTAAATAAACAGACATTTCATTTCATGTTAGTTTCACCAGGAATTCTATTTAAAGACTGTTACGCGAAATATGGCATCGCAGCTGTGAATATATGGTCCATGGAACAGGTGCTTGCTCTGTTCAAGGCAGGTGAAAAAGCGCAATCTCCATTTATTGTCCAGACCACCCCCGTTGCCAGGAATTATGCCGGTCAGCAAATGTTATTGTCCATGATTCGTACAGCTTCAGAAACCTATCCGGAAATCCACTATGCCATTCATCTGGATCATGGCAATGAAGAACATATTTTATCAGCCATAGATTCCGGAGGATATACTTCTGTAATGATCGACGCCTCCCATGACCCATTTGAAAAGAACATGAAAAGGACTAAAGCAGTTGTTGAGAGGGCACATGATAGGGGCATTGAAGTCGAAGCTGAGCTGGGAGTAATAAGTGGAGTTGAAGATAATATTTCGACCATACGTAGTAAATATACGCAGCCCGGGATGGTGGAAGAATTTGTACATCAGACGAAATGTGACAGCCTTGCTATTGCCGTAGGAACAAGTCACGGAGCCTACAAATTTTCAGGAGGAGAGGGATTACAATTTGATATACTCCGTGAAATCCAGGAAAAATTACCTGGATTTCCCCTGGTTTTACACGGTGGTTCAGCTGTAAACAGCCAGGAGATTACGAGAATCAATAAAGCAGGCGGGCAACTTAAAACCGGAGCAAAAGGTGTAGATCCAAAAGAATTACAGGAAGCGATTAAATATGGTATCTGTAAGGTAAACATTGCGACGGATGCCAGGTTAATATGGACCCGCGTGCACCGGGAGTTTTTTCAGGAATCACCGGAGCAAATTGACTCTATCCCACCGGGAACTACTTATATGCAGGCACTCGAAAAATTTATTATCGATAAATTTGAATTATTAGGCTCAAATGGTAAAATGGTTAAAAATTTATAAAAGCGTGATTAATTATGAATCGGGATAAAAAGTATAAATTATTGGGAAAACCTACCGCGCAATATGGGATTTACCAGGATATTACGAGAGAGGATGGAGGTTGGCAATTCCTGAATTTCCAGGCCCGTTTGATGAAAAAAGGCGAAACCTGGACTGGTAGCACCCAAGATAATGAATATGGAATAATTTTATTAAGTGGGAATTATTCGGTCATTACAGATAAGGGTACTTGGCAGACGGTAGATGGAAGAAAGAACGTCTTCAGTGGAATAGCGCATACATTGTATCTTCCCCGGCATACTTCCTTTGAATTAACCGCTGAAAGTGAATGGCTGGATATTGCCTATGGATGGTGTGAAACCGATAAGGACTTTCCCGCCGTCTTCAAACGCCCGGAGAAATCGGCCATTGAAATACGGGGTGGAGATAACGCCACCCGGCAGATCAACAGCCTTATTGAGCCCGGATTTGGGTGTCATCGTCTGGTATCAGTGGAGGTATATACGCCATCCGGAAACTGGAGTTCCTTTCCTGCCCACAAACATGATGAAAGGGTAATTGATGATAGCGGACAAGTTAAGGAAGCCTGCCTGGAAGAAGTCTATTTTTATAAGATCGACAAACCCCAGGGCTTTGCAATTCAACAGATCTATTCAGCCGACCGGAGCCTGGATGAAATTGCTGTGGCTCACAATAATGATATCGTACTGGTTCCAAAGGGGTACCATCCCGTTGTTGCAGGGCATGGTTATAATGTTTATTATTTGAATTTCCTGACAGGCAGCGATCAGTCACTGGCAAATTCCGATGATCCTGATCACAAATGGATCTATCAATCCTGGAAAGGCAAAGATCCACGGTTGCCAATGGTCAAAGCAGGAAAAAATTAGAAGTAATATGGGAGATATAAAATTTGATGTAACCTGCATGGGAAGGTCTTCTATTGACTTGTACTCGCAGGAACCGGGTACACCTTTTGAAGAAATTTCGGGATTTAATGCTTTTGTCGGGGGGTCTCCGTTAAATATATCTGTTGGTTGCAGCAGATTGGGTTTGCGGGCTTCCTTATTGACAGCGGTCGGAAAAGATAAAGTGGGGGATTTTATTTTAAATTTTTTAAAAAAGGAAGGTGTGAACACCGATCATATCCCGGTGATTAATGGATCACGCAGTTCCGCCGTTATTCTTGGAATAGAACCCCCGGATAAATTCCCTCTGGTGTATTACCGTGACAATGCAGCCGATTCAAAGTTAACAATCGACCATGTACTAGCAGCTGATATAGAGAAAAGCAGGCTTTTACAGATCTCCGGAACAGCCTTGAATATGGAACCTACAAGAAGCGCTGCTTTTCTGGCTGCTGAAATAGCCAGAGGAAATGGAGTGCCAGTATTGCTGGACCTTGACTTCAGAGCGGATCAGTGGTTTGACATCAGGGCATTTGGTGTTACTGTCAGGGCATTTTTAAACTATACCGATATTGTGATTGGTACAGAGGAAGAGATCCTGGCTGCCTATCTCAGGGATATTTCACAATTATCCATTGAACATCAGCAAATTTCTGCACCTGATATAAAGGGAGATGTTGAAGAAGCAATTTCCCTGATTTTACAGACAGGCATCAAGGCATTTATCAGAAAAACTGGATCAAAAGGGGCTACTGTTTATCTGCCTGATCAACAAATAATACCCGTACCGGGTTTCCCGGTTAAGATTCTAAACATTCTGGGTGCAGGCGATGCCTTTGCGGCCGGATTTATTTATGGATATCTAAAAAACTGGGATTGGTATAAATGCTCCAGGATGGGTAATGCCTGTGGGGCGCATGTAGTCACAAAGCCAGGATGCGCAAACTTTAATCCCTATGAGGATGAAATCTTTAAATTTATTGAAGAAAATGGTGGATTTTAACGATCTGTCGTTTGATAAAAAATGTACAATATGAAAACGATCAAGTTAACCGCAGCTCAGGCATTAATATCCTTTCTTAAGAATCAGTATGTGGAAAGGGATGGCCGGGAGAATACCTTTTTCGCAGGTTGTTTCGGAATATTCGGACATGGCAATGTAGCAGGTATCGGACAGGCCCTGTTGCAATATCCGGATTTCAGGTACTATCTTGTCAGAAATGAACAATCGGCAGTGCATATAGCTGCAGGATATACAAAGATGAAAAATCGGCTATCCACTTTTGCCTGTACATCCTCCATCGGCCCGGGTGCGACCAATATGGTTACAGCTGCTGCAGGGGCAACTATCAACCGTCTACCTGTTTTACTGATACCCGGTGATATTTTTGCCCGAAGGAATGTCGCCCCCGTATTACAGCAAATGGAGTCAGATATCTCCCAGGATATTTCCGTTAATGATTGCTTTAAGCCCATTTCCAGATATTGGGATAGAATAAACAGGCCTGACCAATTGATTACAACCTTACCGGAAGCCTTGCGTGTGCTTACCTCACCAGCTGATACAGGTGCCGTAACACTGGCTTTCCCACAGGATGTTCAGACGGAATCTTACGATTATCCTGTGGAATTATTTAAAAAAAGAACCTGGCATATTGGAAGACCCAGACCCGACAAAAATATTTTATCAAGGGCCATAGATTTGATTAAACGTTCAAAAATGCCGTTGATCATAGCAGGTGGAGGTGTACATTACAGCGAAGCTGAAGAGGAATTAAGATCATTTGTTGAACAAACAGGCATTCCCGTTGCAGAAACGTTTGCCGGCAAAGGATCACTGCCCTATGACAATGCGCTCAATCTGGGAGCCATTGGAGCTACAGGTACCCAAGGAGCCAATGAAATCAGCAAAAAGGCTGACCTGGTCATCGGTATAGGTACCCGCTACAGCGATTTTACGACCGCTTCAAAAACGGCCTTTCAGCAAAAAAATGTTAATTTTATAAATATCAATATTTGCGAATTTGACGCCTTCAAACACAGCGCCCTGGCCTTAACCGGAGATGCAAAGGTAATTCTGCAGGAATTAAAAGAAATAGCAGATAATTACAAGGTAAATAACACCTATCGTGACCAAGTAGCAAAGTATAATAATAACTGGGATCTGAAAGTAACAGCAGCATACACACCGGAAGGAGAGGGATTACCAAGTCAGAGTGAAGTAATAGGGGCAGTAAATGAGTTTTCAGATCCGGAGGATGTATTGGTATGCGCCTCAGGTAGTCTACCCGGAGACCTACACAAATTATGGCGTACGAGGAATCCAAAAGGATTTCATCTTGAATATGGTTATTCATGCATGGGATATGAAATCGCGGGAGGGCTAGGAGCAAAAATTGCATGTCCCGAACGTGAGATTTATGCCATGGTCGGTGACGGAGGCTACCTGATGATGCCATCGGAAATCGTCACATCCATCCAGGAAGGGTATAAACTTACGATCATTCTGATTGACAATAAAGGATTCGCCAGTATTGGAGGTTTATCAAAATCGATCGGGAATGAAGAATTTGGTACACGGTATAAATATCGCGATGAAAAATCAGGACTACTTGAAGGAAAAGATCTGCCAGTAGATCTTGCTGCCAATGCAGCCAGCCTGGGAGCTGAGGTGATCAAAACAGATAGTATAGTATCCTTAAAAAATGCCTTACTAAAAGCAAAATCGTTCAGTAAAACAACGGTCATTTATATTGAGACGGTTCCGGAACGAAAAATAGCAGGATATGGTTATGCGTGGTGGGATGTTCCGATTGCCGAAGTATCCGAATTAAAAAGTGTTCAGGAAGCTCGTAAAAAATATGATCAGCAAAGAAAAAACCAGAAATACTACCTGTAAAACTACCTGTGAACTAATGATGAATCCATGTTAACCTTTCTGTCATTTATAGCCTTTACAGGATTTGTTGCCTTATATGCCTGGTTTAGATTAAGAAAAGACAAGCTTGATTCCTCTGATGGTTTTTTCCTGGGTGGCAGAAGCCTGACAGGAATTGTAATCGCCGGATCGATGTTGCTGACTAATATTTCCACAGAACATCTGATAGGCATGAATGGTTCTTCATACAAAAACGGTTTTATCATCATCGCCTGGGAGGTTACTTCGGCCATCGCCCTTATATTTGCTGCCATATATTTTGTACCGAAATACCTGCGTATGGGATTGTCAACCATACCCCAGTATCTTGAAAGCAGGTTCGATGGTCCCACACGAACGATAGTTGCCTTATTCCTGGTTGTATCCTTCGTGGTTACACTGCTGCCGATCGTACTATATACCGGTGGCATTAATCTTGAGAGCATATTTAACATATCGGAGTTACTGGGAGTGAGTAAATCCGAAGGTTTGTGGATTACAGTTATCATCGTAGGTGTAATTGGATCTATCTATGCTATTTTCGGGGGTTTGAAGGCTGTAGCCGTATCGGACACAGTGAACGGATATGGATTATTAATTGGAGGACTGCTGGTCCCGTTTCTGGCCCTCCTGGACATCGGTGATGGGAACGTAATCACCGGTTTATCCAGGGTTTATGAAAAAGTTCCGGAAAAATTCAATGTGATTGGGGCGCGTGATTCTGTCCTGCCATTTGGAACACTATTTACCGGACTGGTAATCAACCAGATATATTTCTGGTGCATGAACCAGACCATTGTTCAACGAGCCTTAGGTGCCAAAAACCTTATTGAAGCACAAAAAGGGCTCCTTTATACTGGTGTATTAAAAATCCTGATACCCTTAATTATCATTCTGCCCGGTGTAATTGGTTTTTATTATTTTGGGGAAACATATTATGATACACAAGATTCCGTATATCCCGAACTTGTAAAAAAAGTGCTTCCCCTTGGATTTGCAGGATTTTTCGCTGCGGTAGTCATGGGGGCCGTATTGAGCACATTCAATAGTGTACTGAACAGTGCAGCTACAATTTTCAGTATTGATGTATATAAAAGACATATAAACAGAGAGGCTAGTGAAATAAATATGGTCTGGATTGGAAAACTTGTTTCTTCCATCCTGGCCATATTCGCTATTTTAACTGCGCCATTAGTGGCTAATGCACCGGAAGGTTTGTATCAGTTATTACAACAGTTAAATGGCATTTTTTTCATTCCCATCGCATCGATCATGCTGGCAGGATTTTTTATTAAAAGAGTATCCGCAACAGGTGCCAAGGCTGCATTATTCACAGGGCTGGCATTTTATATTTTGACCACATTTATTTTGAAAGCGGATATTCATTTCGTGCATGTTTGGGGAATTGAATTTATATTGAATCTCGCAGTTATGCTAATTGTATCCTATTACTATCCTGCCAGGCATGAAATGGACCAACAATCCCTGGAAATTATTGATATGACTCGCTGGAAATTTGCCCCGGTTTTCTCCATTATTTTGTTTATAACGACTATATTGATATATATTTTACTAGGACATAATTGACTTATACTGAATTCCTCTTGTAACAATAAAATTTTAATCTGTATCTATGGATGACGTAAAATGCTTTATAAATGGAAAATGGATTGATAGTAAGGAAGATCATCATATTCAGGTATTAAATCCAGCCACACAGGACGTGTTGGGTAATGTGCCTTATGGTAAAAAAACGGCAGATGATGTTGCCAGAGCAGTATCAGCTGCTCATAAAGCCTACATTGAGTGGAGTCAATTACCTGTCATGACCCGTGTTCAACCACTGTATGAATTAAAACGGCTACTTGAAAAAAACATGGATGAGCTTGCCCGCATTATCACCATGGAGTGTGGAAAAACTTTGGCAGAGTCCAAGGGCGAGATGCAACGTGCCATTGAAAATGTAGAAGTAGCCTGTGGAACCCCTTCCCTGATGCAAAGCGAATTTTCTGAGAACATTGCCCAAGGTATCGATGAATTTATGATCCGCCAGCCCCTTGGTGTTTGTGCCTGCATTTCACCTTTTAATTTCCCCGGCATGATCCCATTCTGGTTTTTACCCTACGCCATTGCCTGTGGAAATACGTTCATCGTGAAACCATCCGAAAAAGTACCTTTAACCATGGTGAAGGTATTTGAATTGATTGAAAAGCTCGATATTCCCAAAGGAGTTCTGAATCTGGTGCATGGAGGAAAGGAAAGTGTTGACGCCTTGCTGGAACATCCGGAAATAAAGGCTATCAGTTTTGTGGGATCAACTGCTGTGGCAAGATATATCTATTCCAGGGCTGCGGCAGCTGGTAAACGGGTACAGGCACAGGGAGGTGCAAAAAACCCTATTGTAATACTTCCGGATGCTGATATAAATATGTCTACCAAAATCATCAATGACAGTGTGTATGGGTGTGCAGGGCAGAGATGTCTGGCTGCTTCGAATATTATTACAGTAAACGACAGCAGTGGATTAATAAAAGAAAGTTTATACGAATCGGCTAAAAATCGAAAGACAGGTTACGGGCTTGATGAAGGTGTGGAAATGGGACCGGTTATTACCAGAGAAAGTAAGGTCCGTGTGACAAATTTGATTGATCAGGCCGTATTCGAGGGCGCCAGGATATTGCTCGATGGTCGCAAAAAAGCTATAAAAGGCTATGAAAATGGAAATTTTATTAAACCTACCATTTTAGAATCTATCCCTCTGGATGGGAATACCATAAAAACTGAAATTTTTGGACCTGTAATGAGTTTGTTTTCCGTGTCCGATCTGGAGGAAGCGATCACATTTGTAAACCGGAACAACTATGGGAATATGGCATGCATATTTACCTCCAGTGGATTACATGCACGTACTTTCAGAAGCAAGGCAAAAGCAGGTAACATTGGCATCAACATTGGTGTGGCTGCACCCATGGCGCAGTTCCCGTTCAGTGGATGGGGAGATAGTTTTTTCGGTGATCTGCATGGTCAGGGAAGACATGCAATTGAATTCTTTACGCAAACTAAAATAATTGTTGAACGATGGCCCAAGGAATGGTCACGCAAATTTTAAACTTCTAATCATATGATTCGTATTGCTAATGCACCCTGTTCCTGGGGTGCACTCGAATTTGACCTATCCCATAAACCCATGGGATACAGTGAGGTATTACGTGAAATGTCAGAATCAGGCTATGAAGGTACCGAACTGGGTGACTGGGGATTTATGCCGACAGATCCCTCCCAATTAAGTCAGGAGCTCGATCAGAAAAATCTCGAATTACTGGGAGCATTTGTACCTATACTGCTGGCTGATCCGGGATCTCACGAGGAAGGAATTACACGAGCCAGAAAAACTGCCAGATTAATGTTTGAGGCAGGCTTTCAAAACGCGTTTATTGTCCTGGCGGACAATAACGGATCAGTGCCTATAAGAACATTAAATGCTGGAAGAATAACTCCATCAATGCAGTTGACTGATCATCAATGGAAAATATTTATCAGTGGTGCAGAATATGTTGCCAGCGTCATAAGAGAAGATTTCGACATGAGAACCGTATTCCATCATCACTGTGCAGGATATGTGGAAACTCCCGATGAACTGGCTATACTGATGGAACACACCGATCCAGAACTACTGGGTTTGTGCCTGGATATGGGACATTACCGTTTTGGCGGTGGAAATCCAATAGAAGCCCTTTTAAAATATTATGAAAGAATATGGCATATCCATTTTAAGGATTTTGATCCTTCGGTGGGAGAGGAAACCAGGAAACAAAAATGGGATTATTTCAAATCTGTTGAAAAAGGGGTGTTCTGTGAACTGGGAAAAGGTGATGTTAATTTCAAAAGAATAGTCGAAATATTAAAAGATCGGAAATATAATGGATGGATCGTGGTTGAACAGGATGTATTACCTGGTATGGGAGCGCCAAAAATAAGTGCCTTGGCAAACAGGCAGTTTATCAATACATTAGGTCTGTAGAACATAAAAAAGCTATCTTCAATAATAGCTATAAATTAAATTGATCCCATGAATGTAAAAACCGGTATAGCGGGACTGGGACGTTTAGGATATATCCATGCATCGAACATAGCATTGCGGATCAGGCAGGCTGATCTGGTTGCCGTATGTGATCCAAATCCTGAATTACTAATGAAAGCAAAAAAGGACCTGGGTGTCAATAATACCTTTACCGATTATTCAGATATGCTCAAAAATGGTCAGATGGATGCGGTGATTATTGTAACTCCTACTGAATATCATTGCAGTCAGATTAATGAAGCCATGGATGCCGGATTACATGTTTTTTGCGAAAAACCATTGGGCACGAATCTGGATGACTGCAAGGAAACAGTAAAAATAGTTGAAAAACACAAACAGCAGGTATTTATGCTTGGATACATGCGAAGGTATGACGAATCCTACCTATATGCGAAACAAAAGATTGAGGAAGGATATATCGGAAGGCCCGTCCTCTTTCGTGGGTATAGTGTGGATCCTGAAAGCTCGATAAAAAGTATACTTGCTTTTTTGCCAAAAAGTGGAGGCCAGTTTAACGATATGGCCGTACATGATTTTGACCTCGCGAGGTGGTTTCTAAAAAGTGAACCGAAATCCGTATATGCAATTGGTGGTTGTTTTGCACACCCAGAATTTGCCAGTTATGATGATGGAGACAATGTGGCTGCCCTGATGCAGTTTGAAAATGAGGCAATGGCTTTTTTCCTGGCTGGCCGTACGGCTTCACATGGTTACAACATTGAGACAGAAATCATCGGTACAAAAGCCACCCTCAGGATAGGATCCGTACCGCAGAAAAATCTCGTGGAATTAATGGATGAATCAGGCATCAGGAAAGAATGTACAAGATCATTTCCGGCTCGTTTTGCGCCTGCGTTTATTAATGAAATCCAGGAATTCATGGATTGTATCCTTGAGAAAAGAAAGCCGGGGATCACGGCATTTGATGGATACATGGCATCCAAAATGGCTATGCTGGCCACTGAATCCTTTCGTGAACATAAACCGATACAAATTAATTGATATATAATGAAAACTTTGAAAATAGGTGTCGCAGGACTCGGAAGAATTGGAAAAATACATTTAGATAATTTATGCCGTAAAATTCAGGGAGTCGAAGTGATCGGAGCCATGGAAATTTCTGATGATCACAGGAAGATTGCTGACCAGTATGGAATACCTTTCTTTACAGATAATTTTGACGAATTGATTAGTCGGGAAGGCCTGGATGCGATGGTGATCTGTTCCCCGACGGATACACACGCAGATTATGTTGAAAAGTCGGCTATTGCAGGAAAGCAGATATTTTGTGAAAAACCACTTGACCTAAGCCTTGAACGGGTATGGAAAGTTCTTCAGGTCGTTGAAAAATACAATGTTGGATTAATGCTGGGATTTAACCGCCGTTTCGATCCGGACTTCCGTAAAGTACATGATTTGGTAAGGCAAAATACCGTTGGAGAACTGCACATAATCAAAATCTCCAGCCGTGATCCGGGACCTCCTCCGGTGGATTACATCAGAAGATCAGGTGGACTTTTTCTTGATATGACCATCCATGATTTTGATATGGCGAGGTATATCTCAGGAAAACCTGTAAAAGAAATTTACGCCAGAGGTAATGTATTCATCGATCCGGTCATTAGAGAGGCCAACGATATAGATACCGCCGTTATCACTATCACTTTTGAGGATGATTCCATGGCAATCATTGACAATAGCAGGAAAGCAGTTTATGGGTACGACCAGCGGCTGGAAGTTTTCGGAAGCAAAGGAATGATACAGGCGGACAATAATTATGAAAATCAACACAGATTGTATACCGAAAAGAGTATCTCAGGTGCTTTACCGCTTCATTTTTTTCTGGAAAGATACGAGAAGTCATATGTTAATGAAATGAAGGAGTTCGTTGATGTCATCCTAAACAACAAAAAGATGCCGGTAACCGGTGAAGATGGATTGATGTCATTGAAAATGGGTCTGGCAGCCAAAAGATCCATGCTTGAAAACAGACCGGTTAAATTATCGGATATAGATTAATAACCCATTCGCAGAAGAAAGAGATATTTATTTAAGGTTTAAATCAACCCTAACCGGCAAGTGATCAGATAAGATCCAGGTGGTATCATTGGCCAGGATTTTTGCATCCTTCACATTTTCAACTAGGTCCTTACTAACAATTACATAGTCCAACCGCCGCTGATCACCATGTTCTCCCTCTTTTTCGATCAGTGTGGGGAAGCTACCAGTAAAAGTATAATCCTCCGGACGAAGAACATGTTCAAGATCTACCAATCCATAATCGATAAATTTTTCGATGACCGAATAATCCAGTTTTCCACTCTTTAAGTTTTTTTCATTGAATTGTTCATCCCGTGCATGAAAAAAGGGCTCCAACTTTCCATGTCCATAATAAACAGAATCATTTGTAGAAAAAGTATTAAAATCGCCGGCCAGGATAAATGTTGATCCTTCCGGCAATTCACTTATATTTTTAAGGATCAGGTCTGCCTCCCTGCCACGGGTTTCCCAATTGCTCGGGTGTAAGTGGATGACATAATAATAGATACCCTTGATCCTGGCTCGAATCAGTCCATGATGAAAGCCTTCCTGGTAGCGCTGAACATCTTCGATCGGATAGCGGGAAGTAAGGCCGGTTGGGAATCCCTCTTCTTTTAATAATACCGTATAAGGGTGATTCCATTTTCTAGCATCTTCAGCCAGTTTCTCTGGTGTATACTCGTTCAGTTCCTGCAATGAAACAACATCTGGTTGTTGCTCCTTCATCCATTGAATCCATAGATCTTTCCGGTCAGGAACCTGCGTGAAGCCATACCAGACATTGTAAGTAATCAGTCGGAAAGTTGAATCGGACCTGGCCGAGTTATCTTTCCTTTCTTTACAGCCAAATAAAAAAGATATTGAAAGAATGATTGCTAAATATTTCATCATAAAATTTGTCTTATCAAACCTCTATGTGCTTATAATACAGAATTCGAAATCCGAATACAAACTTGGGCTTTAAAATAAATCTTCTTGTTTGAAATAATATTTATAAAGAATTATTAGATACATCCTAAATAGAAAATTATATCCAATTTGAAAAACATTTATTTCTTTTCATCAGCTTCCGTATTGTGATATCCAAAGGTGTATTTGGCGGCAACCTGTATCCTGTGAAAACTTCCATTCGTACCATTTTCAATCTCACGATATGCGTACATATTCTACTCCTACCCCCAGTACAGGCAGAGGATCCTACTTGAAGTTACCTGATTTACTGTACGCATTATTATTGACTGATAAGACTGAGACCGATTGATCACTAAAAGCCTGAAAAGCAGCTACACTAAAACTCGAACTTAACGTTTTTGGCATCCAAAAGTGATTGTAAACAATATAACCGTTTAAGGATGGAATGGGATTTAATTCCCTTTCCTGGTCAATAGTAGCTCCTGCAATGAAATTAGCAGACAGATACCTTCCCAGGCCCATTCCCCCGGTAAACATCATCCTTAGGTCATCTCCTTTTTTCCCTACGAGTAATTTGCCTCCCGTTGTTAAACCAAATCCAATAGCCGATTGTCTGTTTGAAGTGTCTCTGGCATGCAAGGTCCTTATCATAGCTGCGACTCCCCAGGTCCCCCGCTTGTCGTTGAAATTGCGCCTGATTACAACATCAGGAAGTATCTCGGAATCGGTCACTTGTACCGCTTCACTTTCAAAAGGATTAATGGTGGTTTCCGGATTTTCCAGGGCGAACCACCAGTTTTTATGTTTATACCTGATCTGTGGTTGGCGGTTGGATACCAATCCATCCAGAGCACCGGAAAAATCGATTTCATCAGGAACGACAACTACCATAAAGGTAGACCATGTTTGTCCGATCAAAAGTCTATTCCACTAAATGTAGAAATGCCTAAGCCGTGGATTAAAGGAGTTGCTGACCTTTTCATCTCCCTGGCTGGACAGGAGAAAGTCGAGTTCCAAAAATCCTTGAACTTCTTTTCCAAGCAAGGTGGTTCTGACATCAAAATTGATCCTGGATTCCTTCACATGATAATCGATGTCATAATTCCGGTCGATATCTCCTATTGGGATTTGTCTGGGCAAGTGGAAATCACGTAAGGGGCTTGTGCTGCCAACATCGACGTTGTTGTACCAGGTATGAAGAAAATCTGCCTTAATGTATCTGCCAAATTTAAAGGTTGTGGTCTTGTTGCTATCCTCCTGTGCAAATGATTTTTTCATAGAGAATGATATAAGAAGTAATAGTAGTAGATATTTTTTCATTTCTTATTTTGTTTGGTTGCATCACATTGCAATGCGATGCAACTACTACATCGTTGCCCTTGCCCTAATTCCCCAATAGGTTAAACTGTTTAAATTAGGATTCAATGTTGGATTAATGATCCATTGAAAATCCGGTGTAATAGCCAGGTGCTCCGTCAGGTGAAGGCGATAGTAAATCTCAAAGGTCATTTGATTTTTAGTGTCAGGAATATTGGTTTCTGCCCAGCCAAAAGCTGTGCCTAATAAATCATGTGATCTGAAGACCAATCCATGCCCGAATTGTATATCCTTTTTGTAAAAAGCGTTTTCACCATTACCATTTGAAAATGCAAACCTCAGATAGGGTGCATATTTATCCTTAAAAAACCAGTGTGAACTAAATGCCACACCTTGGCCCCACGAAACATCAGATCCACTGGTTGATACATATGCATCCGTATGCCAATAGGTAATACTGATCTTCCGAAAATACCTTTCATGCATAGAAGGGACGTATCCCACTTCAAGGGCCTTGAAGAAATTACCATTGAAAAAGTTTTCACCGAAACAAAAGAATTTTCCACTTTCATAAATATCCCCACGTACATCCGTTAAACCACCCATGGCATAAAAATTATCTGTAATTTTATATCCGGCTAAAACACCCAATCCCATATCCGGCCAATTTACCGTCCCGGAAACTGAAGCACCATAGCCCAGGAAACTTTGCCAGGGCACAATCAATCCATGGAAATTGAAATAGTTGGTTGGATCTACTTTTCCAAAAATGATCGTCAATTTATCATCGATCAGGTTTTGCTGCCAGTTGAGTTCAAGTGTCCGTATAGTATAGTCGCGAAATCCCGTAGCGGGCAATCCGTAATAACCTGATTCAGAAATCCCATGGAACATTGGAGAAGTGCCACTTCCATAGGTATGGCGACTATTTATCTTAATAAAAAGTGTTCCCTTGTTCTTTCCACTCTTTTGGTTTACTGCATTCCAACCCAATTGAATATCTAAAATCCCACTGCCTGCTTCTTTTTTGTTTTCCTCAGAAATAACAGAAGAAGACTGCATATAAATTGCAGTATAATTAATACCTAGCTGGATGCCTGTTTTTTCCCGCAATATGGCTTTCCATGCATACCATGGAGCAAATACTTTCACTGGTATTCGAAAGAAGGACTCCTTTTTCTGATTGTCGGCAAGTAGTTGCCCTCCAACAGTTTTCGGCCCTCCTAGTGCGTCCTGGTTTTGATAGTTGGATTCAGTACTATCTGAAGCAAATCCATAGCCCGATCTGGATTGCTGGGCGAATACACATGTTGAAATTGTTAAGGAAACAAGGTAAAGCATTGAGGCTATTCTTATAACATTCATTATGTCAATTTTAAATTGCTCATACTAGTTCAATGCGCTTATTTGATTATATGTTAAAAGGAATATATTAGAATAGCAGAACACACTCATGAAGCGAATCTGTGACTGGTGATTAAGGTACATGTTCGTAAATTGGGTTGTTAACAATTTATTTCAACAGTTCCTCAAACTTTTTAAGTGCCGGATTAATTGCTGACTGATATTTGGTATCAGCAACTTGCGCTTCTTCTAACACCTTTTGGTACTCGGATTTCATCTGGGCGGTTACTGGTCCTTCAGAACACTCAAGGATACCACTCATGAATGACAATTTGAACAAAATGGTTGCCGGTAAATTAATGACTTCGGCTAGAGTACGCCCTGTTGAAACATATGAACCTTCATAGGTGTCTACTGTTTTGTTGATCACTTCTGCTTGCTTTTCTGCATTTTCAATGGCTGATTGATCAGCACCACCACTTTTGAAACTTTCAAGCTTTTTGGTAATTTCTTCTTTTATAGCTAGCGATTTCAATACATTTTGTGTCATGCCTTCAGCTGCATCGTATATTTCTTTCCAGAAAGCATATTTGGCATCCGCTTGAACCTGGGTGTAAGGTTCTTTAGGATTCATAAACAGATTGAAGTCCTGTTTTTCTGTCTCTCCGTCAACCGTGAGTTTTACAGTATACCTGCCAGGAGGCACAATAGGATACACTGTAGTGGCAGGCCTTCCCGGAACACGACTTACGCCATTGATGCGCATATCCCAGACAAACTTGTTCAACCCGGAATTGAAATCATCTCCGGTACCAAAGCTCAACATCATTTCTTCTTTAGAGTAATTCCTGATTTCATTACCAGTGACATCCAAAATCGCTATGCTGATATCATTTGGTTCTTTGGCCAGCTTAAAATAAAATACCGGACCGAGTGGTTTGGGATCTCCGGCATCGATAAATTTACGTTTACGTTCCCCATTCACCTTTATAAAGGTAAGTTCGTAATAGGTGAGCCCGGGACGCATATTCTGAACGAAGTAATTCTTTTTCATACCCGGATCCCCGCCAGGAACATAATCCATCCACCAGTTGTAGCCAAAGCGTGTGTGATCGGAAACTGAATACAAATGTACCGGTTTGGCATCCACCTCGACCGATTTTTCACGTAATGGGGTAATGTCATCCATGATCCAGAAACCTCTGCCATTGGTGGCAATAACAAGATCCACATCTTTGATTTTCATGTCCACCACAGGAACAGCAGGGAGGTTTGCCTTTAGCTTATCCCAGCTTTCACCATCGTTTAACGAATAATACACTCCTGTTTCTGTTCCGACAAACAGCAGCCCTTTTCGGAATTTATCTTCCCGGATAGTCCTGGTTATTTCCGTTTGTGGGAAGTTATCGGAAAAATTGGTCCAAGTTTTACCGTAATCTGTCGTTTTAAAAATGTAGGGATTGTAATCATCGTACGTATTGAAATTCGAGAACACTACATAGGCCGTACCAGCATCGTGAGGCGAAGGTTCAATTTCGTAAACCTGGGAAAATTCCGGTACACCTTCGGTTATCGAAATGTCATCCCAGCTGGCACCTCCGTTTTTGGTGACATAGATCTTACCGTCATCAGAACCAGACCAAATCACTCCTTTCCTGAGTTGTGACTCAGCCAGACGTTTGATGGTGCTGTAAACTTCCTGACCAAAATATTCTGATAGCCATGGGGTACCTGTAATTTTCTGTCGTTCCTTGATGTTGTTGGTCAGATCCGGGCTGATAACCTCCCAGTTTAAACCTTCATTGGTTGTTTTAAAAACGACATTACCTCCCAGGTAAATAGTGTTTGGATCATGTGGTGATACAAAGTAGGGAGTACTCCAATTAAATCGGTATTCCAAATCCTGGGCATTCGTACCAAACATAGGTTTGGGTGATACCGAGCGCACCTCATTCTGCCCAGTGGCCAGATTGTTGACTGTGAAAGGAGCACCACTTCCCATAGGAGCACCACCTGAGATATTATAAACAATATTTAAATCGCCAGGTTTTGGAATTACACTACTTATCTCGCCGTTACCGATAATCATTGTTTCGTATCCTGAAATTCCTCCCCAGCGGGAAGCACTTGGCACCTTGTAAGCAAGAATGTCCTGACCACTTCCGAATACATTGTAAGGGAAATCGTCATCAACCTCAACCCGGTAAAATTGAGAATTTCGCTGCGTATACTGACTGGTCCAGGTTTTACCACCGGTCATACTAACCTGGCAACCACCATCGTTAGTCCCTACTATTCGATTCGGGTCTTTAGGGCAAATCCATACATCATGGAAATCATCTTTGATACCGGGATCCAGGATCCAGTTTTTGCCTCCGTTTTTTGACATAAACATCCGGTTGTTCGGGCTCCACAGTTCGTTGGCATCGTGTGGGCTGGCATAAATGTGGCTGTAATAGAACGGACGGCCAATAATCTGGAAGAAATCCGATACAAATTCCCAGTTCTCACCCAGATCAGTTGAAACATATAATCCAGGTTTAGTTTCCGAATCAATCAAAGCATATACTTTTTTATCATTTGCCGCTGACATGGTCATCCCGCAACGTCCCCGGCCACCATCCGGTAAACCCGGATTGTAAGTTATCTCTTTCCAGGAATCTCCTCCGTCGGTCGATTTCCAAAGTCCGGATTCGGGGCCCCCGGTTTTTGGTCCCCAGGCTTTGCGTTCAAATTCCCACATGACCGCAAACAAATCATCCGGGTTGGAGGGATTCATAACCAGATCGATGACTCCGGCCTTATCACTTTTATACAAAACCTTCTTCCAAATTTTTCCACCGTCTGTTGTCCGATAAACGCCACGTTCGGGATTAGGACCAAAGGCGTGGCCATAAGCTCCCACAAATACAATATCTGGATTGGTTGGGTGCACACGAACCTGCGAAATGTGATGGGTTTCCTCAAGTCCCAGGTGGATCCAGGTTTTGCCGTTGTCGGTTGTCTTATATACCCCATCGCCCCAACTGACATTGTTTCTCATCTGAGGCTCACCCATTCCTACATAAGCGATATTAGGATGTGATTCTGAAAATTCCATGGCACCGATGTTTCCTGATTTGAAATATTCATCTCCTACAGGTTCCCAGTATATCCCGGCATCTTCAGTTTTCCATAGACCATTGCTGGCTCCATGATAAAAGGTATATGGCTCAGTAGGATGTCCAATCACGACAGAACCACGGTTACCAATGATTGGGCCAATAAAACGCCATTCCATACCATTCGGAATTTTAACATCCGATCTTTCGGGAATAGAATAGTCTAAAGATTCATTTATTGGTTTATTATTTTCTGTACATGAAACAGTTACAATAATTGAAAAGATGATTTTGGCAAGATGTTTCATTTTGAGTGATTTCATATGATTAGACAGATTCATTTTATAGTTAATTATAGATTTTATTTACATTTATAATTATATATTGATAGTCGTTAAGGGTATTTAACACGCCAAATAGTTCGGATTGATCAATGATATTTCCTGTCAAGGTAGTTATCGGACCATTCTTGGTTTGATAGTGATCTATCTTCATACCAGCCAGTCTTTCCGACCAGGTATTCTCAAGAAATCCTTTGACGGATATTTGATAAGTGGAATGACTTTTAATGGGATGTTCAAGTTCTTGAGAAGAATAATTCATGAATTATGATTAATTAACAATTAGTAGAACCCTCAAAGTAACAATGCAACAGATACATTCGAAAGACCCAAAAGTTCCAATTTGGGCCCAATTTCATTGAGTTTTTCTAAGGGATCGAGTGAATAAGATATATGAAGTTGTTTTCGTCAAAAACAAACGTTTACTATAACAAATTCAAAGCCTCCGCTTTTTTCAGGGCTTCCCGGCGGTTTTTTACACGTAGCTTTTTAAAAATACTATTGCTGTGACGCTTCACAGTTTTTTCTGCAATAAAAAGTCGTTCTGCGATCTCCTTGTTTGTTAAATTTAAAAGTGGAATTACATCAAGTTCCCTCTTGGTAAACATGATATCATCTCCACTTTCAGGAAATAGGTTGATGATTTTTTCTAGAAATGGGTCGTTTCCTTGATAAATTTGTAATTCAATAAGTACTTTTTTCATCTTCTGTCCCGCGTCAAGGAAAACCCTTCCCATATTTTCAGATTTTACTCCTGGCAAAAGATCATTTATTATAGTAAAAGATTGATTTTGTTGATCAATTTCGTTATGATACAAAGCCTTTAAGGTCAGGAATTTCATATAAAACATCCTGTTGTTCGCTTTTTTTGTAAAATCTAATAACCTGTTCAGTTGCCTGTCTGCTTCTGCAAGATTATTATGAATATTTGAATATATTAGAACCTTAACAAAAGTAAACTGTGGTACAAAAAAGTTGCTGAAGGGAATTAGCGGCAAATCTTTGACGCCGCCTAGTCTCTTAAAAGCTTTGTCAATTTTGTTTTGCTGTAAGTATATTTCAGCTATAGCTGCCTCCAGCATTGCATTGAAATAATAATTGGACTTTTGTCGAAATTCCTTTTTTGTATTTTGCATTATTTGAAAAGCCCTTTTAAAATCCTGACTAACAGCATAAGTAAATGACAAAGCTATGGCGTTCATGAAATTAATGATTCCAATGGTATGGAATCTATGACGATAGCTGTTCAGCAGGTAGGTATTTGCATCCTCAATTTCATTTGTCATGTATTTGCTTAAGCCATAAAAATGGTTTCCATTGGCGTAGGCCTCCAGATTTTCGTTATTTTCCCCAATTTCATATAAAAGTTCAGATGTCTCAGCCAAAGCTTCCATGTCGGCTTCCATCCATTGTAGGTAATTGAGAACGAAGTAAAGGTGCGTGTTCAGGATACTTCGAGGGTCCTGATCAATGGTTTCAAGAACCAAAGACTTTGCTTCATGATAGTTACCTACTATTTGCATGGCACCCAATTTGAAAATCCAAGCATAACCGCGAACATACTTTTGATATGGTTCCAGGTTCTCTAAAGCATAGTCACATTGTTTAATTACTGAAGGGTAATTTTGCTCAATGTTGTATGTTTTATAAGGCAACAAGCAATTGAATTCTGCGAGAAATCGACGTTTTTTTTGATTATTTGATTTTATGTCATTTATTAAATCCTGAATAGACTGGAGTTGATTGAACATTTCAAAGGGTCTTCCCTCATACACATTTATCCATGCCTTGGCCAGTTGTAATTCAATCGTAACAGGTATCAATCCTTTTTCAAAAAAATTAAATACTTGAATCATATCATGCCAATTAGCCTCATTCATCAATTGATGACGATAGTACTCAAAAATATCAATTGCTTTCTGATATTCTCCGGCTTTGTTGTAATGAATAATAGAGCCCTTAGGGAATTCATTTTTTTCAAGCCATAAAGCAGCTTTAATGTGGGTTCTTTTATTCTCCTCAGAATCATAGTGTTCTTCAAATTTATTTTTCAGATAATCATGGAACAAATTATGATAACGGTACCATCCTGCTCTTTCATCCAACGAAGTCAACAGGAAGTTTGAAGCTTTCAATTCCCTGATAAAATTATTTCCATAAGGTGTATCACTTGTACAAATAAAATCGCAGATAGAAGCATTGAAATTGACAAGGATAGATGATTTGAGGATATATTCTTTGGTAGTATCCGATAATGAGTCAAATATTTCATCCAACAATTCACGGACCGGAGAAGCAGTGGCTGGAATTCTGAAGATTTTATTTTTAAAAGCTGGAATCTTGATCTTAAGACTTATCAATCTAATTCCTGTAATCCAGCCCTCTGTAACTTCATTGATGTTTTTATTGAGCTGCTGGTCAACTCTTTTACCTAACGTCAGATTTAAAAAACGCTCAGTCTCTTTCACCGAAAACACAAGATCCGCCGTCCGTATTTCGGTTACGAGATTCTTGGATCTGAGGTACTGAATAGAAAAAGGGGGATCGATTCTTGACGTGACAACTAAATGGAATTTTGGTGGGGGGAAACGCAATAATTGATTGAAAAAGTTATGAATTTCAGGATTATGTATGAAATGATAGTCCTCAATAACCAGATAGAAATCATTGGGCAATTTGATCAGCGCATTGATTATTTTTGTCGTTATGATATCAACTGCTGGTTGTTCAGGTGTATGCAATAATGTCTGTATTTCACTAAGAATCCCTGTTTCTGAAGTATTGATGGCTACGGCTAAATATTCAAGAAATGTGAGTAAGTGGTTATCATATTCACTTAAGGATATCCATGCGTGCTTGAGTTTTGTTGCTTTCAACCAACCTGTAACCAAAGTGGATTTTCCATATCCCGAAGGTGCTGAAATTAAAATCAGTGGAGCCTTAACACCAAAATTAAGTCGATCAATTAATTCCCTCCGTTGAATATAATCTGATGTTAATGGAGGTTTATAAAATTTGGTTTGTAATAGATTTGAATTCTGATCTTTCAAATCGTGTTTAGATTAGATTTAGACTATGCTGAATAGGAATTAATACTATATGTAAAAATAACGGGTTTTTTCTAAATCCAAAAACATGGCATCTTTGCATTGCGTTTAATTTAATCTCTGAAAAAGGTAATTAATGCTTATCGAAATCCCTTAGTAATCCATACAGCTAATTTATAATTTAAAATCCCATCGGAGCACTGATATTCAAGAAGCTATTATGTCATGTGATCTCAATTTAATTTTGAAATAAAGAATACTAACACTGGAACAAAAACTTTAAAAGTTGAACTTGCGAAAATTGGGGATTAATGACTTCTTAGATTAAGAGAACCAATCCCTCTTCCCAAGGCATGATCACATGTATTTTAATAATGTTTAACATTTATTAGCAACCTTATTCAATATAATTTCCGGATAAATTCTATTCAATAAAATTTCCCATATGGTCAACCTCCCTGATTGAAAAGGGATCCACCAATATATCCAGCAGGACGGCAAATGTCTTCCGGTCAATGGAATCATCCAGTGGAGGAAAAATTAACGTATAATATTTACATATTTTCTGTGATTCTTCTTTCAACAGGTTAATAGATACATCCGGATCGATCGCCCTGTATTCAGCACCAATTTTTTTAATAATAAGAAGCACTTCTTCACAGGTAAGCCAGTCTTCATTTGATACGTTTAGATATTCGACATCCAGCCATTCCCTTAATCCTTCATACAGTGCTGCTCCGGTTAATACACTGTCCGGATGAATGTAGGTGTGGTTTTCCCAGCCAATATTTTTCCCTTCTCCTCTTAAGATACCGGTTGCTCCAATTCGTTGTAAGGGTTTGAACACCGAACTTCTGTGGTCAATGTCCGAATAAGGAAGAATATAAGCTCCGGTTTCAAGGAGCTTTTTCTGTACCTCTCGAACGGATATATTCTCCGGCGTAGTATTTTGTTGGACCGACAAGGCTGCCAATGTACCTGCCGCCTGACCTATCAGCATGACAACCGGTTGTAGACGGGTTGTGCCATTTACAATATTGGTTACGGAGATAGATTTTTCAGCGACAATAAAAAAATCTGTATTTTCAGGTATCAGGGATCCCAGCGGAATGGAATACGACGGAACGGGATAGAAATGCAGGTCAGGCAGGTTTTCGTTTTCAGGGTATGCTGCGTGATGATGATCGACTGGATAATCCCCGACGGCAATACCAGTACGATATAAAGGATTATCTTGCTGGTAAGGATGTGCCAGATCATTAATCGTAAAACGCACCAATCCTCTCATTCGTCTCGATTCCCTGTGATAAGGTATAAAGGGCATGTTATCGGCGGTAGGAAAAACATCATCCGCAATACCGAGGGTGCGGAATTCAAGTTCATTTTGAAGATAATATACATAGGATAGGGTATGCTCTTTTGCTTTTTGCAATGTTGCTTTTCTTTCAACAGGCCCCATCTCAATAATATTGGTATAATAATCGTTCCCGAAGATAGGCCAGTTTATCATATAGTAATTATTAGGCAATTTTCCATAATTCATCATTACCTGGCAATCCCAAAGTGTTCTTTTAATGCTGTCCTGGTTACAAAAACCAGCGCAAGTGCAACGAAAAAGATCGGGATTATAGTTAAATGGCTTATCGATTGTTTTATCTGCATCTTCCCCGAAATCCTTCAGAATAGCAACATAGGTAAGGTCCTGAATAATATCATTCGATTTTTCCGGAGCTATTTCCTCCCCGGAATCATACTTCGAATCCATACCTATATCATATGGAATACCAATTTTTTTTAATATATCACCAAGTTCTGTAGCATCGATAACAATAGTGGCAGAAATATTGATTACTTCATTTTCACGTTGAAACCGGACATCCCATCCGTTTGCTATTTTCTGTATGTCTTGAAGTATTGATTGCTTAAATATAGAGAGGTTTTTATGTGGCATAGTCATGCTGTCGAGTATGCTGGCTGCAATTTGTGGTTCAAATAATACATTACTCACCCAGCCCGTTTTAACCTGATCTGCACCCCCGTAATGGTTATAAATCTTCTGGCGGAATTCTTCCCAGAGGCCCGAATGAAGCTTATAATTCCCATCAATCGCACTTACTCCGGCTGAAGTGAGCATTCCACCCAGCCACGGAGTTTCTTCTATAATAGTCACATTTACACCCATACGAGCAGCCTGGATACCTGCCATCGTACCGCTTGCTCCTCCGCCAATAATGAGCACATCGGTTGAAAGGCCATCTAACGACTTTTTCGTACATGATGTATATACCAGGCAGAGGAAAAGCAGACCATTTATGAGTAACTTTTTCATTAACTCTTTATTTATAATTATACCGCAAAGTCCGTAAAAATACTATCTCTCTTCGAAGATCCAACAAAGATCCTCTTTAACGATCCGCATCAACATTAAATTCCAGATAGGTGGCATATTCTGAATTGTGATGGATGCGATGTCGTTGCTTATGGTATGAATCTGCCGGCGCTGTCATAATGGACTTTACGTATGTCTGTGGATTCCGGTCGTACAAAGGGAACCAGGTGCTCTGAATTTGTACCATAAGACGATGTCCTGGCAGGAAAGTATGGTTCGCGTGTGGTAATGGGATTGTATAAAGGAGTGCTTTATCGGCAGTAATCGGATGTGGCTCTTCATAATTTTCACGATATCTCCCGCGAAAAATATCTGCACTGATCATCAACTCATATCCAGACATCTCCAGATCAGGATAATCATCAGGATAAACATCAATCAGTTTTACCACCCAATCGGCATCGGAGCCTGTAGTCTCGGCGAATAAATTAGCAACTACAGGACCCCTTACGGTGATCTGTTCTAAAAGCGGTTCACTGATCCAGGTAGCCACATCAGGCCGGCCGTCGACAAACCTTTGATCTTCTACAAGCCACCGGCGCCATTTGGCAATAGAGGCAGGATTTTCGTAGTCGATCGACCAGTTGGGTCTGGGCGCGTAGGGCACTGGTTTATCGGGATCAGATATAAACTCTGTATTTGCCTGGCCATCGGGAGGTGGTGTAAAAGCCAGTCCTTTATTGGGTTGTAAATAGAGACGGATAGTTGTGCCCTTCGGAGGCCATTGATCAAAGATACGCCACCGGTTCGTCCCGGTTTCAAAAACAGTAGCCGGAGCTGGCATATTTACATCCTCATCCAATAGGAAATAGTGTAAAAAAGGTGCTAATACATCGTCACGAAAACGTTTTGCCGTATTTTCATCGAAGTTCAAGTCTCCCAGGCTACTCCCATCAGCCCAGTGCTGTCCATGGTACCAGGGTCCGGCAGTAAAAAAGTTGAGGTCATTTGATCTATCAAATTTTTCTAGTACACCATAAACTGCTGGAGATCCATAAATATCCTCCTGATCCCAGATACCATGAACATGAAGCGTTGGGATGAGCCGTGAAGGAGCCTCAAACCAGTTGTCGGCTGCGACCTCCTTCCAATAAGGGCCATAACTTGGGAATTCCATTAATCTTGACCACATTTCATGGCGATCATCAAGGTATTTGCTAAGGCCTGTTCCTGCTGCTCCCTGGGCGAGTGTCCAGGTATAATTGTCACGGTTATCATGAGGAAAGCGGGTAAATTCGTCGGATCGGGTTTGCATCTCATAAATGTAATCAAAAGCATATGTTGCCCGGAAAGCTCCCCAGTGGAACCAGTCATCAGCCTTCCAGACATCTACAACTGGATTAAAAGGTACTGCTGCAGCAAGTGCCGGATGAGGTTCACGGAGTGCTGCCAGTGTAAGCCATCCTGGATATGAAGTGCCCCATATTCCCACTTTGCCATTTGAAGGGATATTTGTAACCAGCCAGTCGATCGTGTCCCAGGCATCCGTGGTTTCGTCTGTTTCTGTCTGGTTGAACTTTCCGCGTGGTACACGGTATAACAGATTTTTACCCTCTGAATTAAATCGCCCTCTTATATCCTGGAATACATAAATACATTCATTGATAAGAAACAAGTTACCTAATAATACTGCCAGTTTTAAGGTTGGCCGTCCTTGCAGCCTGCCAGATGCATCATAAGGAGTACGCTCAAGCAGAATGGGTAATGCCCGCGTGGTGTTTTTAGGTATTATGATAATCGTGTAAAGTTTTACACCATCGCGCATGGGTACCATTTCTTCACGAATATCGAAATCATCATGCGGGAATATCTCACGAAGTGGTTGCTGGCCAGTAGCCGGTGAAGATGGAACCAGCATTGATAGAATAATGATCGGTATCAGTGTAAATGTATATCGGTGCAATATTAAAATGAAAAATTGAACGTTTTGAAATACTTTATTTTTTGATTTCATAATTAAAAATTCAAGTATTCAATAATTGATATTAAAGAATTTTTAAGATAAGCAATGGATTCGTGTTTTTATACTTTTTCCACTACAATCTTTTTTTTCCTTATTTTACCTTAAACTTGGTTTTTTCACTGAAAGAAACGGGAAAGGATTCATTCCAGTTTTTCCAGGATTGAAGGAGTTGAGTTACGATATCGGTGTGAGAGGTCGAAAGATCATTTTTTTCAGCCAGATCATTACGAAGGTTGAATAACAATTGACTTGTATCTGACTCAATGATTAATTTCCAGTCTCCTACACGTACTGCCCCCTGGCTATGTGTCATCCAGAAAAGTATATCATGAGGCGCGTTCTTATTTTCACCGGTGATATATGGCACTAGATTAACACCATCCAGAATTGATTTATCAGATAGCGAAACACCTGCGGCGCTACAGATGGTAGGTAACAGATCCAACGTACTGGTTAATTTTGTATAGACCTCCCCCTGCGGTAAGGAAGCAGGCCACCGGATGATAAAAGGTTCCCTGTGCCCACCTTCGAATCGTTGTCCTTTATGTCCACGAAGTGGCCCGGCTGACCCAAGCAATGTCTCAGGCCAATTTTCAATCCATCCTCTGATATACCTGCCGCCCCTTGCAGGTCCGTTATCGCTGGTAAAAACAACAATCGTGTTTTGTTTCAGCTTCAATTCGTCGAGATGTATGAGCACTTTACCGATATTCTCATCAAGTGATGTCACCATACCGGCGTAGATACGATTGGGCTCATCTTTCAGATCCCTAAAGATATTTTTATATTTTACATCTGCCTGCAGAGGCGTATGAGGAGCATTGTATGCCAGATACAGAAAAAACGGTTCTTCTTTGTGCCGATCAATAAAATCAATTGCATGCCGGGTCAACCTGTCAGTCAGATATTCAGCATCCGGCCGTGGGGGGCCCCAGCCATGGGGTTCGATTCTGAAATCTGGTCTGTCTACTCCCGGATAGGTTCCATCTTCATCAGGATAGTAAGCTCCTTTCCATAACATGACATCAAAGCCTTCATCAACATAGGGACGGGAATCGGGAGCGACATTCCACTTTCCGATATGGCCTGTGACATAACCTGCCTCTTTCAGTATCTGAGGTAATATTTTCAAAGTATCAGGTAACTGCCACCCATTGGAAGCCCATAGATCCGGATTCCAATAACAACCGATACGTTGCTGGTATATCCCCGAAAGCAGGCTTACCCGGCTGGGGCCACACACTGAACAGGTAACATGTGCATCGGTGAAACGTATCCCCTCTGAAGCCAACTTGTCTATTTGAGGTGTTGAAATATCTGTACCTCCATAACAACCCAGGTCACCATAACCCAGGTCATCGACAAGGATCAACAGGATATTAGGACGTTTGTTGACCTGCTCCTTTAAATCTCTCGTGCAAGAGGTACATAATACAATGAAGAATAACGTCAGTATTAATAATGAGACCGGAATAGTGGATTTAGTTTTATTAACCATGATGGTATGTAATTATTATTGGTTAAATTAAAAAAAATGAAACTCACCTGAATCAGTTTCCTAACTACAAGTTACCATTAATATGTTTGATTTTTAAGCACTTTTTTATAACTTTTATTAAGTAAAATTAATAATTATCTGATTGTATTTCAGAGATTTAATCTTATGTAATCTCCAAAGGTTAAAAGGTAAAGATTTTATGCTTCGATGCATTCACAAATTATCTTAACTATAAAAACTCTGCACAAATTATTAATAAATATTAAAATCATGAAACTTCTGAAAATTGGTAATTGGGTTTTACTAATTACCTCATTAATTATTCTGGATTTTTGTAACAATTCCAAACACAATATTTCTTCCAATCAGGCAATTAAAAACCTGATAGCCTTTACCAAACTGTATGGATATGTCCGGTTTTTCCATCCCAGTGATCAGGCGTCTCAAATTGATTGGGACCGATTTGCCATATACGGATCCGAAAAAGTTTTGAAAGCCGGCACTTCCGATGAATTAAAGACCATCCTTAAGGAATTGTTTCTACCAATCGGTCCTGCCGTTCAGATTTATAGTGAGGGAGAAAGTCCGGAACCTCCGGAAATTATTGATAATACAGATAGCCTGGAAATACTTGCCTGGCAACACGTGGGGGTTGGGCTAGGATCCCCACAGGAATTTTACAGTATTTATAAAAGTATTCGAATAAACAGGGATAATCAGGTTAATACTGGCAGAATGGAATTTGGAGCGGTTACACAATCGGTTGATGCAACTTCCTATCGGGGGAATGAGATAAAATTGAGAGCATTTATTCGTAGCAATGTGAGTGGTTCGGATAATTACGGACAGCTCTGGATTGGGATCGATACGGAAAAAACCCAGGAGAAATTTTTCAGTAAGCAGAATGATCCACCTGTGAAAATAGATGAATGGCAGGCCTATGAAATTAATTGTCAGGTTCCGGAAGATGCAACCCGTATCGTAATTGGTTGTATTCTGCATGGCATAGGTCAGATCTGGGTAGATGATTGCAAACTATCTTTCAGAAATGATCAAAATAATTGGGAATCCATTCAAATTAATAATCCAGGATTTGAAAGAATGGATGATTATGCCCGACCCACAATGTGGTCTGCCGACCGCCCGGGATACGCATATTATATTACAGATGAAGTAAAAACTGAAGGGGAAAAAAGTCTGAGAATAGAAAGTTTCCTGGAAAACTTCAGGGGAATGTTATTCGACAAATATCCAAAAATTGGGGAAGTAATAAATAAGGAACTGGGTGCTGATCTGTATTGTCAGGTTCCCCTTGGATTACATGTCGACAATCACGAAAAAGTTTCAGATAAAAACAAATCAGAACTGGATAGTCTGTTAAATCAACTTGAAAATATCAATATAGATCAATTAAAAGCAGATAATGAATACGTAAGAATCGGGAATATTGTTATTACCTGGAATGTATTTCAACATTTCTATCCCTATTGGGATGTAGTAAACGTGGATTGGGATGAAGAATTAACCGTCTTTCTCGAAGAAGTAATGACCAATCGGAATGAAGAGGATTTTTATCACACCTTACGAAAGCTGGTAGCCTCTATTAAGGATGGTCATGGTAATGTGTATCATAGATTATCAAGAAAACAGGCTGGATTTGATTTTCAGGTCGACTGGATTGAAAGTCAGGTAGTAATCACTTATGTAAAAGACACAACTATATTTAAAGTCGGGGATATTATCCTTTCAGTTGATGATATAACCTCGGATCAGATTCTTCTCAAAGAAGAAGCTTTTATTTCGGGATCGGAGCAATGGAAACGTTTCAAATCGTTAAACAGATTTGGCTATGGTGAGGAAGGGACAATCGCTAAAATAGAAATATCAAGAAATGGTGAAATCATTGAACTTGAAGCTTCCAGAAAAAATAAGTCACAAATATCGAAGCCAGGAGGTACAATCGATAAAATCCGGGAAGATATTTATTATATCAACCTTGATATTGTAGGAATGGCAGAAATCAATGAAATTATGAATGATTTGGCCATTTCCAAAGGAGTAATTTTTGATTTACGGGGATATCCCAAAGGAAATCACGAAGTAATAAATCATCTACTGCTACAGGCTGATACATCAGGAGCCTGGATGAGAATTCCTCAATATATTTATCCTGACCAGGAGAACATTGTTGGTTTTCAAAATTTTGGATGGCATTTGCAACCCAAACAACCCCATATATCCGGAGAGATCGTATTTATAACGGATGGAAGAGCAATCAGCTATGCGGAATCATTCATGGGCTTTATTGAACATTATAAACTGGCGGAAATCGTGGGTCAACCTACTGCCGGCACAAACGGAAATGTTAACTTTTTTAACCTTCCAGGCAGATTTCGTATTACCTGGACGGGCATGAAGGTGGTAAAACATGATGGATCCCAACTTCATTTAATTGGTATACAGCCAACGGTTCCCGTTCAACGGACTCTTAAGGGTGTCAGGGAAGGAAGAGACGAATTCCTGGAGAAGGCAATTGAGATTATTGAAACCAAAACAATGTAAAAATCTATTTCAATAAGTATAACTCAATAACCATAATTTACGGTTATCTCTTGTTTTGAGTTATAATTAAAATTTCGCTTAAATACATAGACCTATGCACTCAATCCTCCTACTCCCTTCCATGCTTGCCGGTTTCCCTTTCCTCCCAGCCGCTTCTACCTTCATCCATGTATATCTCAACCACTACTTTTGAAACGCGGTCATCCACTTCCTCAACCAGCTGCACTCTCAAAGGGTGCGTCAGACGCCGCTGCCATTCGAGAACCGGAGAATAGGGCTCACCGCCCTTGTCTATTTCATAAATTAAATACGCCCATTTTTCAGAAAATACACTGCCTTTCATGGCAGGAATCATCTGTTGCATATTGGAGGATAAAAAACTATGTGACAGTCCTCTAGCCCAGTAGATCCAGGGACCACCTGTTATATAAAAAAACGGATTTAACAACCTTGTTCTTGATTCAATGCCGGCATTTGAATAGTTCAATTGAATACCTGCAAATCCAATGCCCGTTTCCTCATTAAAGAAAGTGATCCATGGAATATCAGCTTCCATTTTTATATCCGTAAGGTCCGGCATGGTACTGACATTGTAGGTGATGATCTCATCTCTTACAATATCATACCATGATGCATGGGTCATCAGTTCACGCTTGAAGACGATTTCCGCATTGCGCATCGCCAGACAATTCACCGTTTCATTGATTCGCATACAGGTAGTGCTAATAAAATAGGGCAATCCGGGATAAAACTCATACCTCACTGATGCATCCACTTCAGGTACTCCTCTCAGATGATCCCACATTTCATTGGTCGTAATAACCGGCCCGGTAACGGACTGGATATTGGCGGGTGGTTTCCAGTCAGCTGTATGGGTCCATGCACGGGGAGGCACATAGATCCCGGGATTCCAGTGTATGGCACCGTTTGTCTCCATCCGATGAAAGAGGGATTTGTCTGGTTGGCTCTTCAGAGTTATTTGATCCAGATGACCTGATTCCGGGTGCAACACGACCGAGATCTTGCTATTTTCAATGAGCAACCCTGGTTGCTCTCCCTGAACCTTCAAATCGCTTTGATAAATTTTGGCCAAAGCATCTTCATTACCATAATAAATTAAAAATACACGGCTTGATTTCGCAGGTACATTAGCCAGGAAAGCAACCCGGGCTGTGATGGTTGGCATCCAGAGCGGCACATCCCTCGTGAGTGCTCCATTTTCATCAGGAGCCAGATCATCCTCCTCCAAAAATTTCTGAATATCATATACCTGGGATACCACTTCATTCAATTCATGGGTAACGGGATTAACTGCTACAACCCGGACCTCCCGGGTTAAATGCTGGGCTTCGTCAGGGTAAAAGGCAAGTAACACTTCCACGGGTTCATCAGCCCGGTCGATCCCGGCCGTTTCACTGACTACCACCGATTTATATTTTGGCCAGACCTCATCAAAGACATTGACTCCCGAAGGCGCTACCACTTTTTTTTCAGCGGATAATATGACATCATCATTTGAAGCATGCACTGATTTTTTCATCCTGACCGATAATTTTATAGCATAGGTTTTTTCGGGTTGCCATTTCACCCAACCGATTACATGGGGATTTTTATAATACGTACCATCCTGTGACATACTGTATCCTGAAGGTGGACGTTCGGAAAGTGGCGGTTTACTTAGATCTTCAAGCTCATCCTCTCTGCGAAGATCAGTTGCTCGAAGCACTTTGCCATCCACAGCTGCCTCCACTTCTATAATCGAAGACTGTGGTAATTCGAGTTCCGCCTTAAAGTGATAAAAAGGTATACCGGGAGACGGATATCCTAATTCAATTTCTCTGATGGTCAATTCCTTTCCGGATTTTGATTTCTGAGCGTGAACAGACCAACTAATCATTAACGCGGAAAGGATAAGTATAACAAGCTTTGAAAAAAATGATTTGTACATGATTGATATTTGTTTTAAATGATTCATTGAGGAAGTATTCTTAAATTAATTATAGACCTTAAAAATTAAAGTGAACTATAAAAACCTATCTTTCAGTAATCAGATTTCTTTCTCTTAAGGCATTTACTCCATTTTCCCATGGTCCTCCTGATCCCCAGATATAATATGAAAAATACATAGTGCTCTTCTGATAAATTGGAGTCCAGGGCTGAAATTCGGCATAATAATGATGCGCATCGTTATTGATAGGGTGATTCATCCACATGTGCAAAAATAAAGGTTGGGTTACTGGGAAGGCCCCCACAAAAGTGATATCCTCCCTGGTATCATATCCTGCGTTCCATCCTTCTTTCATGTGAAATATTCTTCCATAATACCTTTCGGGTTTCATCCTGTATTCATGCAATCCATCCAATTCAGGAATCGTATATACATCTTCGGTCCAATGTCTTTTGCCCAGTTCAAGTATAGGTTGAGGTCCCAGTACATTCGCTTCAGGATTTTTAAAGGTTAAAGCAAACCGGATTTCCAGTAATGGCGAATTGCCATACAAAGTGAATATTTTTTCCAGTTTATTGCCATAATAATCAGCTGTCATTTTAACTCTGACAAAATCTCCATCCTTCCTGATTATTTCAGCATCATAAACTTTGTGGGTTTCCATACTTCCCTGGCCCAGGAAATCCTCAAAACCGCCATAGGGATAATAACCCCGTTTCCTGAAAGCACGCCTGTCATCTATGGCCTTTTTTGGCCAGAGTTTAAATAAGACATTATCATTTCGTGATTTTATAATATATTCAATGACACGGGCCCCTGTTGCGAGGAGGGTTACCTGAACACTGTCATTTTCCATCCTGTATTCCATGATCCCATCACTGTTCAGGTCGAGTTCATAAGCATAAGGCTTACCTGATACTTTGCCAACTCCCAATTGACTGATCTGCTCAATTCCAAGAGCCTTTACTTTAACTTTATAACTACCTGCTGGTAATTTCAGGTCAAACGACATATTGCTGAAAGAACCGACTGGTGTGGAACAGGTTTGTTTGCTTTTAAATACGATCTTATCAGATTTATTTATATCTAAAACCTCAAGTTGTACTGCAAAAGAATTTTCAGATGAAAAGTTATGGATGGTTACTGGATATACTACATCAGAAGCGTGCGCATAAAGCAGTTTATGAACAGAAATGGCAGGTGGTAAATCCAGCATGGTCAAAGTACTTTTTTTTGAATTTCCCCAGTTGTAATGCACGGCGATAGGATTGGTCCTGTTCATAGCATCTGCATCCGGCCGGATCTGGTATTGCATTGTTTTCGAACTGTTGGCCGGTAAACTCAATTCATCTGGTAAATTGACATCCATTTTGAGTTCCGGAGGAAGTATAATATCCAGTTCGCCTTTGACAGTATGTGGATAATGGTTAGTGACAGTCAGATTTAATTGATAATTTTCCATTACCACCTCTAAACTGATACGATCCCCAAAGTACTCTTCAAGATAAACACGATCTAATAGTAGCATTTCAAGAGAATTCCGATACAATGCAGGCCCCATCATCTTACCCTGATCCAGGACTGCTACTTCTCTCCGGTCGAGAATAGCTTCCCATAAACTTTCATTGGTTAATCGTTCTCCCTTTTTTATAAAAAGCACCATACATGGGATCGCATTTTCATCAAGTTGACCTGTCGAAGAAATAAATGGAACGTCTTCATTATCAATTTGCTCCTTATTGCCTTCCCCTGCCATATATCCATCATATTGAAAAGGATCAGCGAGGGTGTCAAATACATGCCTGAAAACATAACCGCCTTTTTTATGCGCATAATCATTCCATGATTCCTTCGTAAACATACTCTGTACCTGCAATCCTTCATAATCCTTGCACCCATAGATAGGCGAAAATCCCACGTCCGAAATGATCGGCAGATTTACTTTTGAAAGCCAATCCTGTAATTCATTTTTTGCCAGAAAATCCATATAGCCATCAAAAACGAACCATGTATTCCCCTCATTCATTCCTTTTCCGATAACCTCAAGCGGGTGTCCGGCTGTACATGTTACACTTTTTAAAAGGGTTTGGGCTCCAAACCAGCCCCTGTGCAGATCAAAATCCCTTACTGTATTCCTGGTTATTTCAATGAGCTGTTTTACCAGTTCAAGGTGTTTGGGGCTTTCAGAAGATAGGACAAATAGCTTTTGCCCATTATTTTCAAGATAAAAAGCATTTATTTCGACAAAATCTTCTGCAAAAATCTGATGACTCTTTAATTTTTCTTTTCGTTCATTATTTCCAGGGAACTTTTCCAAAAGTAATTTCCCCGCTTCTGAGTTTTGATCCAAAATGGCGAATACATTATTCTTATTAATACTTTCCTCAAGTTGTTGAATGGAGGGCTGCTCCAACAAATCAAAAGGCTCGATCAGAAGCCCATTCAAAAATCCTTCCTGCAGATATAAACCAGGAACGCCCATATCTTTCGCAATATCGAGTTTGCTTTGTGCAATGGTATATGCAACATTGGAATTAGCAATCTTAAAAAGATTTCCATACCGGATCCACTCCCTGTAAATATCATGCCAGTAATTGGTATATCCATTGAACTGAAAATCATTATGGATAGTATTGTCCATAATTTGAGGCGAAGCACTAAATTCGAAATCGTCAAATTTCTGCGGAAATACGTAATGGTTTAATAAACAAATCAAGATAATAATTGTAAAACGGTAAGTCTTCATAATGGTGATATATCTAGTATTTTCATAAAAATTCAATATACAAATTTTCTATTTGATCTGATTATAAAATTGAAATGATTTGGGAACAGTTTCTGAATACAAATGGACTTCCTCGACAAATTTCATACAGAATAGAATGCCCTTTATTATAGTATTAAGGACTGGAAATAATCCAATCTTTATCTTCAAAATTCTTTACTACAACCAGGTATGATAAACAATTTCTGTTTAATTTATTGATATCCTGTATGAGATTCTTCGGGGTGTGTTAAAAACGTTTTTAATTTATATTTGGATTTAAAAATAAAATGATTTTCATATAAATTTTTACACACTCTCTGAAATGGGGGAAAAGGGACTTTTGATTTTCAAATTCAACTAACCTGGTATGCACTAAAACCTTATAAGAAACATTTAATTACATCTAAGTCAAACAAGGTTCCATTTCTTATTATCAAACACATCAAAACGAAGAATTCCCCATCTCAGAGTGGAACGTAGGGGTGAAGAGTCTAATACAATTATACCAAAATCAAAAAAATGAAAATCAAATCATAAAAATACATCTATTACAATACAAAAAATGATATACTTTTTAAATAAGATTATTTTACTGATATTGGCCGTAATAATAATATCAGCTATGGAAAAAGGAGGTTCAACCTATATTATAACGAATAAATACCATACAACACTTTATACTGGTTCATTCACAAATCTTCCCTTAAGGATACACGAGCATAGAAATAAACAATTCCCTAATGCATTTTCTGCAAGATATAATATAAATAAATTGGTCTATTATAAAAATTTTGACACGATACAGGAAGCAAGAGATTGGGAATATTACATCAAAGGGAAAAGTCGAAAATGGAAATTGGATCTCATCAACAATTTCAATCCAGAATGGAAAGACCTTTATAATGCTATTAATGACTGGAATTAGTTAATGCTTAATTGTGAATATTCTTCCTGCTGTTCAGACATGACAAAGAGTACTAGAAAAATTATTATTACTTCGGTAAGAGATTTTTCGGGGTGTGTCAAAATAGATTTCAATTTTTAATTGGATTTAAAAACAAAATGTTATCTAACCATAAACTCAGGTACACCCCTCCGAAATAGGTGTCGAGGGTATAAGGATTTCAATTCCATCAAAAAAAGTCTGCATGAAAGCCAATAAAACCCCATGAATACACCACCACCAATCTCAGAGCTACTCCCGATAGCTATCGGGAGTAGCGAAGAATCTCATACCAATTATCAACATTTTAATAGGAAATTCTTCGGGGTGTATGAATATATGATTCTAAATTTTTACAAGCTAAATAACAAAATGCTATCTAAATTATAAGTTTTGATACACTCTTCTGAAATTGAGAAAAGGGACTTTTGATTTTCAAATTCAACTAACCTTGTATGTACTAAAACCTTATAAGAAACATTTAATTACATCTAAGTCAAACAAGGTTCCATTTCTTATTATCAAACACATCAAAACGAAGAGTTCCCCATCTCAGAGTGGAACGCAGTGGAGCGAAGAGTCTCATAATAATTATCTACATTTTCAATTGAGATTCTTCGGGGTGTGTAAAATATGTTTTAGATTGTTTTAGCTATTTAATATAAGAGCATCTATATTTTATGTTCAGATACACCCCTCTGAAATGAGGAATAAATTGGTTTGAGAACCTCAAATCCATCTTACGAATTAAGAATCACGGAACTTCGGACTAAATAACTCCTCCCAATGGAATCAAGATATATCCAAGGGTTGTAACTGGTTGTTCAATCCTGGATTTCGGGAAATCTGGATCTGATTTGTCGTTCAATATCCGGATTAATATAGCAGGGATTGTGGCTAGCTATTATTTCTTCAACCTTTTTTCGAGCCCGTATTTTCATATCAGACTGTCCTGTTGAGTTCCATTTCCCGTAGTGTTCCCTGTCTGCTAAACTTGGTTCAAAAAACTCATCCTGCATATGCATAACGGTGTGCACTTCCCCTAAAAAATTTCCTCCAGGGCCTACCTTTTCGATCAAATCAATGGCCATTGTTTCATCTGATACCTCAATTCCCCGGAGCACCCGCTCACACATACCCAGGATCTCATTATCCATGACCAGCTTGTCATACGAAACACTTAGATCCTCATCGAATAGGCCTGCAGCATCATGGATATAGTTAGCACCAGACATCCCAACAAGCAGATTACTCATAGCTGTCTCAATCCCCGCCTGCATATCCTCAACCTTGGAATCACTGTTACCTGCTGTTGAATAAAATGGAAGCCCAAGTCGCTGTGCTATCTGGGCAGTAGCAGAATTAATAATACTTCGTTCTACAGCACCTGACACAATTCCCATTGTTCGTAAGTTTGATATTGAGCCAACACTTCCCGCAATAACAGGTGCTCCTTTTTTTATTGATTGAACAAGTGTTACACCTCCCAGTGTTTCCGCTGTATGTACCAGTACATTAGCTGCTAATGTGATTGGTGAAGTTGTGCCACACACCGGCTCTGTTGGAATTACGACCGGAAGCTCCTGTTCAGCCAGGTAACAGGTGATATCTCCATACAGACCGTCGATTTTAAACGGACTGATAATCAATGTTATGAATGATACAAATGGTTTATCTTTTAGAGCTTGTTTGCCCCCGGCAAGCAAATTAGCCATCTCTAGAACCTGCTGAGTGCCTTTCATACTGTAAATTCCTCCCATAACATGTTTTGATGTGTTATGTAAGGACCAGAAAAAACGATTGATATCAATGTGATCCTTATTTTTGATATCATTAGGAAATACATTTATAGTAAAAATGTGTAGATGGTCGAGAGCATCTGTTATTAGTGCATTAAGCTTAACATCTTCCACGGTTGATGGTCTCCGTTTCCCATCCTCCAGATCCATAACGTATATGGCCGTTCCACCCGTACCATAATATACTCTGCTATCTTCAAGTATTATTTCCTGGCCTGGTTTGCGTCCATGTAAAATGATTCGGGATGGAGCAGAGGCTATTGCATCTTCAACCATGCTTCGTGGAAAACGAATGGTAAGTTCGTCAAATTCTTCCGCTCCCGCTTTGATCAGATAATTACGCGCTGTTGCACTGTAAACATGCATGCCTGATCGATGCAACAGGCCAATTGCTTCATCAATTATTCGGTCTTGATCGGTGTGGCTTAGTGGTTTGTAATAACCTCCTTTTTTTCCTCCCCATGTAGTCATAATGTATTCAGTTAGATGGTAGAAAGTTTTTAAATCTAGATGTAATAATATACATACATAAACAGTAAAATAAACCAGAACAGTAATGTATTATAAATTTAGCATAATTATTTATACCTGAAAGACGAATAATGGATTGTAATAATTTTTACTCTAATTTCAATTTGTTAAATTTATGTAAGTGTTATGCTCTCGTTCTTTTTTATATATGAGTCCGATTTTTTAAAATATATACCATGATGGATCAAAAAATCACTGAAACAGTCGAGGAATACAAAAGCGGTAAAATCGATCGTCGTGAATTCCTCGGGAAATTGACCATGCTCACTGGCAGTACGGCAGCTGCCGTAGCTTTGCTCCCGTTGATTGATAAAAAAGGCGTCAGAGCTTCCATTCATTCCCAGGAGGATATTCATACAGAGTTCATTAAATATCCGGGGGGAACTGGTGAGGTGATAGCCTACCTGGCCAAACCAGAAGTAGATAAAAAACTTCCCGGTGTTATTGTTATCCATGAAAACAGGGGCCTTGTTCCCCATATCAGGGATGTAACCAGACGAATGGCCCAGGAAGGTTTTGTATCAATTGCTCCGGATGCTTTATCTCCCATGGGGGGCACACCGGAAAACGAGGACGAAGGAAGAACAAAAATGCAGGAATTGAACTATGAATCCACTGTTAAAGATTTCGTTGCGGCTGTGCAATATCTTAAGACAAATCCACTTACAACAGGTAAGGTTGGATGCACTGGTTTTTGCTGGGGTGGGGCCATGACGAACCAGGTGGCTGTCAACTCCCCTGATTTAACTGCAGCTGTCCCATATTATGGCCGCCAACCAGAACCCGAGGATGTTCCTAAAATAAAAGCATCCGTGATGGCACACTATGCTGGAGAGGATGAAAGAATTAACAGCGGTATCCCGGCATTCGAAGAAGCTCTAAAGAAAGCGGGTATTGATTACCAGATATTTATTTACGAGGGTGCCGCTCATGCTTTTAACAATGATTCCAATCCACAACGGTATCACAAAGAGGCTGCCGAACTTGCCTGGAAGCGAACGATCGCTTTCTTCAAGGAAAAGCTGGGCGTTGGATAATTAAAAAAATTCTAGGTTGTCATAAAAGCAAATGTAAAGTACCTCGCCCTCACTGGCTGAGGCCTGAAATAGTGTGCCAAAATCTTTCTTTCATGCTGAGAACGCCATGAACCCGCCATGATCTCAGAGAATAGCTACTGGTGGCTTGTTCCCGATTTACAACTGCGAGCCTTGCGCAACACTTTGCGAACACTGTGTGAACCTTTGCGAACACTTCGCGAATCCTGCGGCACTCCGCGTGAACCTTAAATTACACCTCTGGAAACAGAATACGGTTGGAATCAACTATCCATACAACAGTTTTTGTATTTCTTGCCGCTACCACACGGACAGGGATCATTCCGGCCAGGTTTGGTTTTCAATGGTGCTTCGATTTTTGCCATCTGCTGTGCGATATTTTGCCTTTGCCACTGGGACTTAACTTCTAATACAAAAGGTTTTATGTGGTTAAAAAAATATTTGTAACCGGCACATAAATAATTCAATCCTATTTCACCATCAGGTGTTAGAATAAACCGGTTTTTCGGGCATTCACCATTACACATGTCCCGAACTTCACAGATTCGACAATAATGAGGTAATTTATCCAGTTTGGCTTCCCCGAATGTAATCTGATTCGTGTGGATTAACATATCAGCCAAGGAAATTTCCCGGATATTACCAATTAAAAAATCAGGATTTACATAATGATCGCATGAATAGAAGTCACCATTATGTTCCAGAACAGGAACACGGCCGCACGTCTTTTTAAAAATACACAATGTGTGGTCCTGTTCGAAAGCGGTACGGATTGCTTCCTCAAAAATCTGTATCTTAACTTGACCTATGTCTGTTTCTTTCCATTCTTCGAAAATGGTACTTAAAAAAACACCAAAAGCTTTGGATGGTACAGAATAGGGACTTACAGGGTTTACCAAATCAGGCTGATGCTCAACAAGCGGAAGAAAAGTGATATACCGGACATTAAGCTCTTTGAAATACCGGTACACCTTAAGTGGATGGCTGACATTAACATCATTAACTACACATAAAATCTCTGTCGGTATATTAAACTTTTGTAATAGTTTAAGTGCTGCCAGTGTTTTACCGAATGTGGATTTTCGGCTTCTATTAAGGCGGTAAATATCATGTAGTTCCTGTGGACCATCAAGACTGATCCCTACCACAAATTGATTATCAGCAAAAAAACGACACCAGTCTTCATTCAGAAGTGTACCATTAGTTTGAATACCATTAACTATCTGCTTTTGAGGAGACGCATACTTATCCTGTAGCGCAACAATCCTACGAAAGTAATCAAGCCCCAGCAATGTCGGTTCTCCACCATGCCAGGAAAAATGGTTTACAGGTCCGGAGGTAGCTTCGATATGTTGTTTGATATATTCCTCAAGTAATTCTCCCGACATACGAAAGGATTTACTATCAGGGTATAGTTGCTCCTTATCAAGATAATAACAATACTGGCAGTCCAGATTGCATTTGGGGCCATTTGGTTTAACAAAAACCTGAAATTCAGGGAGATTTTCAGACATAAATATTCATCCTGACATTATGAAACTTGAATAAAGATAATTTTAATGTGTGTTATAAGAAAATTAAAGGTAAATGAATGTAGTTGAATTGTTAAGAATGAAACATATTTGGTTCTTTCATTTCATAGGAATTGTTTTTTTATGGCCGAATGATTAATTGCCTACAATTTCCTGGTTGCAGGTATCGTATAAAACTGATAACTTGTGGTGGAGATCATGCTGAAAACAATAATTATATTCCAGGAATTTCTAAGATCATCTGGAACCAATACCGCTGAAAAGTTAATTATCAATATCATACATAAAAAGTAAAAGGATGAAATCTCTGATATTTATTTTAATTCTTGTAATTGGAATTTTCACTTTAAAATCTGACCGAAAACCAATGACAGCTAACTTCGAGCATTCCGCTTCCTACCGTTGGCTGAATAAAAATGTATTGGAGAGTCGATTGCTTGATGATATGGAAAATCTGGATCATTGGGTTGCATATACAAGTGGGGCGCAGCAGGTGGTCGATGCCAGAGTTGATGCCAAAGTTACTGAATCCAACCAGATGATCACTGAGATGACACTGACCAGGGAAAAATTCAGGCATGGTGATCAATCCCTCCGGATGTGTATCCCCACCAAAATAAATGTTCCCGGCCCCAAAAGTGGAAGAGGATGGGGAACGGCAGGGGTGAGAAGGCAGTTTGATCATGAAGACTGGACCGGATCAAACCGGATTTCATTATGGATTTATCCGGATTGTCCCGGATTTTATGTGAATTGGATCGAACTCAGTCTATTCAATGAGGGAACTGAAAAATTGCCGGCACTTTTTGGCCAGGAAGGTGAGACATCCTTTATGTTAAGAAATCATGAATGGAATCATATGGTCTGGGAGATCAGCAATGTGGCCCGTGACCAGGTAACCGGCCTACAGGTATCTTATTATCTGAGTGGACATGAACCCGAAGCAACGGATACTGTAACTTATTTTATTGATCATCTGGAACTCCAGACCGTGGAACCAGATCATATAGAAGGTTGGGATGTATGGCCCGGAAGAATTTCGTACAGTCATACCGGATATCAGTCCGGAGCGATCAAAACAGCGATCGCAAATGGATTAAATGTCAGTGAATTCAGGGTGATCAATCAGGAAACGGGAGAAACGGTATTATCCAAATCCCTGGAAACGAAAAAAACGCATCTGGGCAATTACCAGGTGATGGATTTTTCTGAGATCTGGCAATCGGGAACCTATATAGTGGAGTCGGGGAATATTCGTACACATCCATTCCGTATCGATCTCAATGTATGGAGGGAAACCATATTCAAAGGTTTGAATTTTTTCTATATGGAACGGTGTGGGACTTCCATACCAGGTGTTCATGGGATTTGTCATCGCGACTGGAGATGCCTCCATGATGAGAAACAAATAGTCATTAACGGAGGTTGGCATGATGCCGGTGACCTTACCCAGGGGCTGGGAAATACCTGTGAGGCAGTCTATGCCATGTTCAGTCTTGCCGAACGTCTTCAATTACAAGCGGAGGATCCGGAACTTTATGAACGCCTGCTGGAGGAAGCACAATGGGGTCTCGACTGGATCCTGAAGACCAGCTTCCGTGATGGATTCCGGAATGGAGGATCGGTAAGCAGCCGACGTACGAATGGCATCATAGGCGATTTTGATGATGTCACTTCCACTGCCCGCAATGCGCCTTTGGATCATTTTGTGGCTTCAGCATCGGAGGCCATTGCCAGCAGGATTCTGAAAAGTCGTAATCCTCGCCTGGCTTCCTATGCCCTGGAAATGGCCAGGGAAGATTGGCAATTTGCAGTGGATGGTATGAAATCTATGGAAATAAATAAATCAAAATCTATATTCCGGGGCAATTTTGATTCTGATAATGTGGTACATGAGATCCCAGCAGCGGGAGTGGTGGCTTCGGTAGATCTCTGGAAAGCTACGGCCGATCCACAATACATTGATAAAGCCATCGAGTGGGCTGATGTGATCGTCAATTCCCAACAGAAAGTTAAACCAGACTGGAACATCCCGTTAACAGGTTTTTTTTATACAGGGCCAGACCACGAACGGATATTGCATTATGTACATAAAGGTAGGGAACATGCCCCCATCCAGGCCCTCAACCTGCTCTGTGAAATTTTGCCGGACCATCCCGACTGGATAAAATGGTATTCCACGATCACCAACCATTCCCGGTACCTGCAAACCATCGCCGAACATACAGGTCCCTATAGTGTTTTCCCCGCTTCCATCTACCATGAGAAGGAATACCTGGGGGCCCCTGAAAGCAGGCAGGAATCATTTCGTAAACAGGTCCTTCAGGGTATCCCCCTCGGAAATGGTCACTACCTTAGATTATTCCCCGTATGGATGGATTACCGTGGACATTTTGGGACCATCCTGTCACAGGCACAGGCCAATGCCTGGAGTGCTCATCTTAGAAATGATCCTGATTTAATCAGTTTATCTCAACACCAACTGGAATGGGTGATTGGCCGTAATCCCTTTTCACAAAGTACCATGTGGGGAGAAGGATATGATTTCCCTCCTCTGTATTCAGTTATGTCTGGTGACATGGTGGGCGGATTGCCGGTGGGCATTCAGACCCGGGGAGAAAACGATGTACCCTACTGGCCGGTTCAGAATACCTGGACCTATAAAGAGATCTGGGTATATCCGGTGATACGATGGATCGGATTGATGCGGGATCTGGCAGGCCCGGCCCTGATTGAAGGACAGGCCAGCGCTTCCATTGAATTTAAAAACCTGATTACCGGACAGGAGATTTTTGTTCATCCCAAAAACAATACCGGGGTATTTAAAACCACCCTACCAGAAGGAACCTACTGGATAAACTGCCAGGGAGAAGAATTAACTCGTACCTTCCTGCCAGGGGCAGTCTACTCACTCGACCTAAGATCGGAACATTTCCTGGATTACAAAGTCACCAAAATGCTATCAGGAGAAGGAGAAGTAACTATCAGTGTTAACGCAACCGGAAATGGGAGTCATTATTTTAACGTTCGAACCGACAATTTAGCACTCGCTTCACCGGAAAAGAAATTGAATTTGAAAGCCGGATCGACAGGTACGATTGAATGGCGCTGCCGGATAATAAGACAGGATGTCCCATGGGTTGCGGTGATCGTACCCGATGACAACCTTTCACTTCGTAAGGAAGTCAGGGGAGCGGCTTGGGAAAATTAATATATCATGAATAAGCAATAAATTCATATCAGAAAATACGGCAGTATTTTTTCTGAGTTATTGATTTCAAAATTTTCGTTACCATGTAATCAATCCTTCAGTATTTCTTTAGAATGAGATTATATGTTTGTTTAAGAAATATTTTTGTAAAGGAATCGACCATCTAATTACTTAAATATATCCAGTGACAGGTAGAAAAATAATCTGTATATTATTAATTCTAATTACACTTTATCCCATTTTGTCTTATTCTCAAGATGAACAAACTTCGAATCTTCAAAACCAATATCGTCTAAACATCAAATATTCAACCGAGCGGACTTCAGTGGATGGAGATCTTTCAGATCCTGCCTGGGAAGAGGCTGAAGTCGCCACGGATTTCTGGATGAGTTATCCAGTAGATGACAGAAGGGCTGATAAAGGAATACAGACGGAAGTCAGACTAACCTATGATGATCAATATTTATACCTGGGCGTTATATGCTATGGGGGAAATAATTACATCATTCAAACTCTCAAACGGGATACGGATTTTCAAAAAGGTGATGGTTTTGGCGTTGTTATCGATCCCGTTAATGAACGTACCAATGGTTTTACGTTTGGGATTAATCCTGCCGGAGTTCAGACTGAATTACTGATCACCGGCCAGACCGGGCGAAGAGAAAAATTAGAACCGGGAAGAACACCTCGAGGTGTCAATATTGCCTGGGACAATAAATGGTTCTCTGAAGTTAAAAATTATCCTGATAGATGGGTCATTGAAATAGCCATCCCCTTTAAATCGCTTCGCTTCGAAGATAACAAACCTGTCTGGGGAATTAATTTTTTCAGGCTTGATGCAAAAACCAACAGCATTCATACATGGTCACCAGTACCCATCGAGTTTACCGAACTGGATCTTGGTTATACAGGAGCACTGGTCTGGAACCATCCTCCCAAAAAGGTCAAAAGTAATATATCGGTTATACCTTATGCACTTGGTTCAGGTTCCTGGGACTATGAAACAGATACCCCCAGGGAATCTGATTTTCAGGCTGGGATCGATGGTAAAGTAGCAATCACCTCCAGTTTAAATTTTGACATTACCATAAATCCTGATTTTTCACAGGTAGAAGTTGATGAACAGGTAACCAACCTGACATTGTTTGATGTACGGTTCCCGGAAAGACGTCTCTTTTTTCTTGAAAACAGTGATGTGTTTGAAGATTTCGGCATTCCACCGATGCGGCCTTTTTTTTCCAGAAAAATTGGCCTGGATGATGAAGGTAATACGATTCCAATCTTATACGGAGCCAGGTTAAGTGGAAACATTAATAAAAATCTTAGAATAGGTCTGATGAATTTACAAACCAAAAAAACGGATGAATTCCTTTCACAGAATTACACGGCTGTGGCTTTTCACCAACAGGTATTATCGCGTTCCATCATCAAAGGATATTTCCACAACCGTCAGGCTTTTGGAAGTCCGGAATCCGATTACAACAGAAATGCTGGTTTGGAATTTTTATACCGATCTACCGATGGAAGAATTCAAAGTTTTGTGGGATATGCCAAGTCATTCAATCCGGGCATAAGATCAAAAAATTATTTTTATAACCTGGGATTTGGATATGATAACAGAAACATCAGTGCCTATACCAACCTGGCAGGAGTAGGTACAAATTATATTGCCGATATGGGTTTCTTTATGGGTCAGGAATATTATGATGCTGTAAGGGATACGGTAATTCGTATTGGATATAATCACTCTTTTACGAGATTCAGTTATACCCTGTATTCTGAAAAAAATCCAAAGATTATTTCCCATCAATTTGGCATAAGATATATACTCGATCTGGATACGGCCTTTTCATCGTTGAACAATGATTCGGAACTGAACTACAATCTTACCTTCACCAATACGAGTCTGTTAGAAATCACCTACAATCATACGATCGTCAATCTACTCTATCCTTTCAGTTTTATCGATCGGGAACCATTGCCATCAGGAATCTATGAGTTTGATTATGCTAAAATAGGCTACGAAACAGACCAGCGTAAAAGATTTAGTCTCCGTGCCGGATTTTTATATGGTAGTTTTTATGGTGGGATGCGCCGTCAATATATTTTAGGTCTTAAGTATCGTGCCCAGCCTTGGGGTAATTTTGCCATCAATTTTGAACAAAATGATTTAAATTTTCCGGATCCCTATGGAAAAGAAAGACTTCTTTTAATCAGTCCACGCCTAGAGATCAACTTTTCAAAAGCTTTGTTCTGGACTACTTTCCTGCAATACAATACACAGGATGATAATTTTAACATCAACAGCCGTTTACAATGGCGTTTCCAGCCTATGTCAGATATTTATCTTGTTTACACCGATAATTATGCTGTGGAATTCTGGGGGCCCAAAAACCGGGCGCTTGTGCTGAAAATTAATTACTGGTTGAATTTGTAAGAGAAAATGCTTCAGGGCCTTCTAAAATGCTTGTGGGAATAATTATCTAATTTTTATTTAAATTATTACCATGAAAAATAAAATCAGTAATTTTAGTTTACGGTATATCGATTGGATAAAAATTATTTTAAAAAACAAACAGTTCAGGAAGCAGACCATAATGAAAAGTATTGGAAAGAAAAAAGCGTAGAGGAACGCCTTTCAGCCGTCTGGTACCTAATATGTCAGGTATATCAAATTTCTTATGAGCAACCACCACAGATGAATAAATATTTTTTTAGGAAAAGAAAACGACAACCGTGAATCACGTTTTCAACTAGGATTTTATTGAATTTATAAAGGCTTTAAAAAATAATGGAGTTGAATATCTGTTAGTGGGTGAATATTCCGTGATCATTCATGGATATAATCGTACTGCTGGCGATCTCGAGCATCTTTACTAAGAAATTCTCTAAAGGAAAATCGATTAGGTGCTCTTAACGTCTTAAGCCAATAATTGAATCCTTCCCTGTAGTTTACTCTACTTCAAAATTGTATTCGCCACTACCAATACTGAATATTGCATAACTATCTTCCATCCGTAAAAAGTTAACTCCCTTGGATTTTTCAGCTTTTTTCCCACTTTCAGTAATATTTTGTTCACTTTCAGCTGGAACATAAACCGTAGCATCACTACCTATCGGAACGATTATATCCATCAAAAACTTATTGTCCTCATTTTTCCAGCTGATCCCTGCCACACCAAAAGGAGTTTTATTCCTGTATGTAACATAAGAAAGATCATCAACCGGCTGAGGGCGAAAGATGATGTGGCGATATCCGGGATGCAGGGGATCTGCATTCATTCCTGCCAGTTTCCGATAAAACCAGACGAGCCCCCCTCCAAACATAGGATGGTTATGAGAACCCCTGCTATACCAACTTTCACGTGTTGTGGTCGCTCCCTGTTCTAACCAGTATCCATATCCCGGTGGAGTTCGTTTGTTCATAGCCTCATATGCCAGATTTTGCATGCCATTTTCGGAAAGTATCTCAAAGAAAAACTGTGTTCCAAAAATTCCTGTATCAAGATGTCCGTCATTGCCTAGTATATCTGATTTTAAAGCCGTCACCACCTTTTCATATTGATCCGGAGGTACACCCATTCTCAGGGCAAAAATATTTCCACCTCCTTTCCCATAGGTTCCGTTTACTTCATCATAAAACTTCCTGTAAAATGCCTGCCTTGTATTCTCTGCGAGATTAGCATATTTTTCAGCATCATTTTTTTTACTCAAGGCTTTTGCTGTCTGGGCTGTTAGATCAGCACATCTCCAGAAATAAAACGTATGTACCATACTATCGGGTACAGTTTCACCTGGAGCCACCCACTCACCTAAATTCATCCACCTCAGTGGTTTACCATCCTTGCCCAAAGCCTGGGAAAACATAATCCCTTCTTCATCCACCCAGGTCTGCATATATCTGATGTATTCCTTCATCCCTTCATAATTATCTTTCAATATATCCAAAGAACCGTAATGAAGATAAAATTCCCAGGGCATGATGTTCATGGCCGCTCCCCATGCCACTCCTCCACCACATCCGGGTTGCCAGGGTGCTCCGTTTGGTACATAGCCCGTTTTTACATTTTGCGCACCTAGAATATCCTGGATCCATTTGTGATAAAAATTTTTAGCATCGAAGTTGTGCATGACTGTAACGCAGGCTACTTGTCCATCGCCGGTATAGGGTGCTCTTTCACGATGAGGACAGTCGCTGGCTATGCCACCATGCATGTTATCCAGTTGACTTCTTTTCCAGATCTTATTGATATCATTAAACAGTTGATTGGAGGTTTCGAAAGTAGCAGATTCTTCTATGTAGGTATTAACTGCTTCAGCAGTAAGTTGCTCCGCTTTTATTTCACCCGGCCAATTTGTAATCTCTACCGCACTGAACACAAACCAGTTGAAACGTGCAGCATAAGATTCCGGACCTTCTCCTCTAAATATATAAGAATTATCACCGGAATACTGGTTGCTTATATACTTAATCTCAATTTTATGACCAGCGGGGCCTTCAACATTATTCAAACCTAACCATCCTGAAATCTCTATACCAAAATCAACTTTAAATGTACTATCTGCGGTTTCTTCTATTTTAATGGGATCAATCCTTTTTGTTACCCTGTCAGGAAAAGCCGTATGAGTCACTAATTTTCCTTCCGGTGCTTTTCTTATCGCTACATTTTCCCATTCCAAATCATCAAAATCAGAAGTACACCATCCCGGTTGCTCTTTTCTGGCATCGTAATGTTCCCCATGATATACAAGGTCCATCAAAATAGCACTTTTTGATGCTTTCCAGCTTTCATCACTTACAATAACCTCTTCTGTCCCGTCCGAATAACTTATGTGGATCTGTCCCAGGAATCTGGGTGAGCCATACGATCCGGCCCAGTACTTGGGTGCATTATAAAATCCATTTCCCAGGATGCTCCCAACCACATTTTCTCCTTTATTCAGTTGATCCGTAATATCATATGCCAGGTACATGACCTTGTACTCACGAAAATTATCTTCCAATGGAATGTTTTCATTGATCAACTGTGGTCGTTTTCCGTAATTGGTCTGGTTAGGCACCAACACATCTTCACCCACTTTATCGCCATTCAGGTATAATTCAAAATACCCAAGTCCAGTTACATAGGCTATTGCCCGAACTACCTCTTTATTTATTATAAACTCTTTTCTTAATAATGGGGCAGGTGGAGGGAGTACTACCGGTATTGCATCAGGTCCTCCGGGAGGTTTAGGTAATGCTTCTTCCCCTTGCCAGGGAGCTCCGATCCATTTGGCTTTCCATTCAGCAGAATCAAGCAATCCCATTCTCCAGAATGCCGGCTCACTCCATTCTGAAACTTTTCCACCCCGATCCCACACGCGCACCTGCCACCAGCATTCCTGCCGGGAAGTCAATTTTTCCCCATTATATTTTACCCTTATGGATTGATCCGACATTACCTTTTTACTATCCCATAAATCAGGGGTTGTCAGTTTAATCTTTGAAGTTGCTACTCTTATTTGGAAGGCGGTCTGTTTTTGTCCGCGTTCTCCCTCTTCAGCGATATTAATCCAGGCTAGCCGGGGATTTTGTACGTCTACTATAGATGGATCTTTCAGGTATTCACAGGTAGGTTGAGTTGGTGTAAGTTTTACTTTTGCACAATTAATAAGAAAAATGCTAATAACTGATATGAAGATTACTGATTTCAAAAGGTTCATTTTAAAAAATTTAAATGGAATAATATTAAAAGTAAAAAATTATAATTATTTAATTATTTTAAGGTATTAAAAAAGAGATATATTATGGCATTAAGATCAATATTTTATACCAGTAATGGAAAAATAAAAAAATGGTTGGTTTTAATATTTTCAGTATTCATAATAATATCAAATGGCAATATTCTAATTGGTCAGGAAGTTGAGGAAGAAGACTTACACGTCTTCTGGAAATGGCTGAGATGGAATGATCCAGGAAGCCTTTTTATTAATCATGTGATCGACCAGGCTGACCATTTCTATGACCTGAGGGATGAAGAGATAGCAAAGCTGAAAACCAGACAAGATTGGATAAATAGACAGGAAAAGATGAAGAATGCACTTTTGGACATTGTCGGACCGTTTCCAGAGAAAACACCTCTGAATCCAAGAATTACAGGTATACTGCAAAAAGACGGATTCAGGATTGAGAAAATAATATATGAATCCATGCCTGGTTTATATGTGACAGGATGCCTGTTTATACCTGATCGAATAAATCAGAAAGCACCTGCAATACTCAATGTAATCGGTCACAACCAGGAAGCCTTCAGAGCAGAATTATATCAATTACTTTATTTAAATCTAGTGAAAAAGGGCTTTATTGTATTGGCCATTGATCCAATAGGTCAGGGGGAGATGGTTCAATATTTCGATCCCGAAATTGGCTTTTCTTCTATTGGATATACAGTTGTTGAACATTTTTATTTGGGGAATCAATGTTTTTTATCCGGCGTTTCTCCGGCCAGGTATTTTGCCTGGGATGGAATCCGCGGAATCGATTATCTTTTAACCAGGAATGACGTTGATCCCGCCAGAATTGGTGTGACAGGATTTTCAGGTGGCGGAACAATTACATCTTACATCGCAGCATTGGATGACAGGGTGAAAGTATCCATTCCTTGCAGCTGGTCAACAGCATCAAGAAGGCAAACTGAAACGAAAGGTACACAGGATGCCGAAACAGTATTTGTTCATGGTTTGGCAAAGGGAATTACCTTTGAAGACCTAATTGAAGTGAGAGCTCCAAAACCAACCCTCATGACATTTACCTCCCGGGACGAATATCTCTCCATACAAGGTGCCCGTGAAGCTTATACTGAAATAAAAAAAGCCTATAAAGCCTTTGAAAAAGAAGATTATTTAGAATTTGTGGAGGACAATTATAAGCACTGGATGACACCTAAAATAAGATCAGCCATATATACATTCTTTATGAAGCATTTGGATATTCCAGGTAATCCGGATGAAGAGGCGATAGACCTTTTAACACAAGAAGAACTAAGGGTGACTCCAACTGGGCAGATATCCACCTATCTTGATGCTGAGAGTGTCTTCAGCATGAATAAAAAGGAAACTGAAGTTCTAATAAAGGAACTTGAACAATCAAGGAAAGACGTTCAAGAGCATTTGGGCAGGATTAAAACAAAAGCAATAGAACTTTCCGGTTATATTTCTCCAGAAGCAAATATGGATGAGCCGTTTTTTAATGGCGGATATCAGCGAGAAGGGTACACAGTAGGTAAGTATGCGATCCGGGGAGAGGGTAATTACGTTATTCCCTTGCTTCTGTTTGTACCGGATGACCAAAAAGAGAGGTATCCTGCTTTAGTATTTCTTCATCCACAAGGAAAAGTAACAGAATCAAAGCCGGGTGGTGAGATAGAAGCCCTGGTTAAAAAGGGGTATATCATAGCAGCAGTAGATGTTCTGGGAGTTGGCGAAACTGAGAATACTGCCTCCCGGCCCGCAGCTGAGGATTATACTGCTATCTTGGTTGGCAGGAGTACAGTTGGAATCCAGGCTGGAGATATTGTCCGGGTGGTACAATATTTACGACATCTCGATAAGGTTGATTCCGAAAACATAGGAGCCATTGGCATTCGTGAAATGTGTCTACCACTAATGCATGCAGTAGCATTTGAACAATCAATCAACACTGTAATATTTGTTGATTCTCCCATATCCTATCGTTCCATTGTTATGAACCGGTTTTATTCAATCGGTCTGATCGAACGTGAAAATGGAGGAATTATCCATCCTTATGAAGTTGATTTTTTTTGGGGTGTAGCAGGCGCTCTAACAGCCTATGATCTGCCGGATCTAATCGGCTGTATAGCTCCGAGAAAAGTAATTCTTGCAGGATTAAAGAACGAGTTGCTTGAACCGGCTTCAGAAATGCTGATCGAAAGAGAAACTTCCTTTCCAAAATCAGCATATTCATTTCATAATGTTTTCGGAAATCTTAAAATTCTTTCTTATTACGAAAACCTTGGTTCGCTGGTAGACTGGTGCTATGAATAATGCTTTTAAAAGTTGGTTCAATCCAAATGAGGAAGTATTGTTTTCAGCGCACTTTCTGTAAACCTAGTGTATATCTCATCGTTTCAATGTAATAATCTGATCCCTGAATAGATATAGATCTCCATTTTTACTCACCTTCCGGTTGAGATGAGGTACTATTCATTCCTTTATGCTTCGATCTCTTAGAAGAAATGGGGATCTCTGCATTAGGTTACTACTCATAACGCAATGCTTCGATACCGGAGTAGAAAGGGGGATCTCCGCTTTGCGATACTATTCGTAACGCAAAGCTTCCACAGGATTTTTTATGGCTGCTTTATAGGTCTGATAGAATATCGTTAGCCATGAAATTATCAATATTAGCAATCCTACTAATGTGAAAAGCCACCACGACAATTCCGCTTTGAAAGAATAATTCTGAAGCCAGTTTTTCATTAAATACCATGATATAGGAAAGGATATAATAAATGAAATTAAAACCCAGTTAGTGAACCCTTTTAATAATTTGATCAATATTTTTAAGGTTGTGGCACCACTTATTTTTCTTATCCCGATTTCTTTTGTCCGTTGTTCAATTAAAAACGAAGCAAGGCCAAACAATCCCATACTGGATATCAGAATTGCCAATATTGCTGTTTTTCGTAATATTCCTGAATAACCTTTTTCATAATTATATAGTTGGGTGATCCTGTCATCAAGGAATTGGTAATTAAAAATACTTCCAGCACCGATCTGATTAAATTCATCTTTAATGAATTGAATAGTTTCAGGGATGTTTTCGGCATTTATTTTAATATTGATTACATCCTGCCAACCTATAAGATTTCCTATTACGAGCGGAAATACCATATATCGACCACTGGAATAATGAAAGTCTTTAATCACTCCAATTATTACACCTTCATAGTCAAATATTTTGATTTTTCGTCCAATGGGATCTTCCAATCCCATAGCCTTGATTGCAGCTTCATTTACAAGGAATTCTTTTTCGTGGTCTGATGTCTCACTGATACTGAAGTTACGCCCATTTATTAATTCAATATCAAACATATTTATAAAGGATTCATCCGAAGACATTACACCAGTTAACGGTAGGTATTCATCAGCAGCCTGCCCTTCCCATTTAAAATCATTTGCTCCTCCAGCAGTCTCCCAGAGATCTAATGAAGTATTTGTCATGCTGACCGACTGAATATCAGGATTCTCTAACAAATTTTCTTTCAGGACGTTCATATGTTGCTTCACTTGATTTGTAAGCCGTAAACAAATTATATTTTCCTGTGTAAATCCAAGATCTTTATTCAATAATAAAGAATACTGACGAAATAGTACGATGGTTCCAAATATCAATATCGTTGATATTGTAAACTGAAAAATAACAAGTGCCTTTCTGAATATTATACCACTTGATCTGACATTTGAATTTCCTTTTAAAACATTTTGGGTGTTAAAAGAGGAAAGGAAAAAAGCTGGGTATACGCCTGCCAGTAATCCTGTAATAGTGATGACTGCAAATAAAACCAGGATATTTTGTGATGAATAATTTATGTTAATATATGAATTAAAAGTTTGATTAAATATGGGCTTGAGTAAACTTGCCAAAAGCAATCCGAAATTGGCAGCTATCAGAGCAATTATTATTGATTCAGACAAAAATTGAATTATAAGTTGACTCTTGGAAGCTCCTGAGGTTTTTCTTATTGATATTTCTTTGGCTCTTTTAGAAAATCTTGCTGATGATAAATTCATATAATTAACACAGGCGATCAATAGAATTACAATTGCCAATACAGATACAATATATATCATACTTATAATGCCACCACCTCGTGGATTGTACAAATGAATTTTGAGTAATGGATGTAATTTTTGAATAGATGGGGAATCAGGAACATGCTCTTTGATTACATATTTTATCTTTTCCGCGAAAGCTTTATTTTCGGTATTTTCATTTAATAATACATAGGTATAATGATTATTAGTCCCCCAATCTGAGATATTATAATTCTGTAAATCGAGTAATAAACTAAAGGGAGCAATAAAATCAAAACGAAGATGGGAATTGTAAGGAACATCTTCAATCACACCTGATACGGTCAGTTCAAGATTATCATCAATAAGGATAGTATTACCAATAACCTCCCTATTTCCAAAAAGTTCCTCCGCGAGTGATTTTGCTATGATAATTTCATTTTTATCTTTAAAAACTGTTTGTTTATCACCGCTTATAAGCGTGAAAGAAAAAATATTCATAAATGATGGATCTGCCAATATCCCTCTTTGTTCAATTATCCTATGCTGTCCGGACATGTGAGGTTCTGTGACTTTCAAATTCCAATTACGGTACATTACACGTGTTGCAGACAATACCTCTGGCATTGTATTTTCTAGAAAAGGGCCTAATGGGGAAGGTGTTATACTATAGTAATCTGTTTCTCCATTCGGTAAATGGTCCTCCTGAATAATACGGTAGATATTTTCAGCATTTTTATGGAATTTATCAAAACTAAGTTCAAACTGGATCCAACTGAGGATCAATACAACCATTCCGATAGCAATGGTAAGTCCCCCAATATTTATGATGGAGAATAACCTGTTTCGTATAAGGCTTCGAAAGGTAATAATCAGATAATTCCTGAGCATTTTTAAATCCTGTATATGATTTATTTTTATAAAAATCCGCTGACTATACTTTATTTATCCTTTTTCATGCCAGATAATATAAAGTATTGATAATCAGATAAATAGTATTAGAATATACAAGAGAACTTGCTCAAATTGTACCAAAATCACACATATGATGTGCTAAAATGAGTCAGACATTTTACTTATTATAATAGCCAAAAAAATAATAATTTTATTGAAATTTGAATCCTTACAAGTTATATGCATGACAGGAATTCAGCAAAACGGACACTTGATCTCCTGGGGGCAAAAAGATTCAGATAGAAATCCTTTCTGTAATCTTGAAAACCGAAATATGGGACGGGTTCCCGGAGGTTTTATTTTTCCAGTGAATGGATGGGGCCGGGATAAGAAACGATCATTTCTGATTGATAAAAAAGGGCAACAGATAGGGAGCAAAATAGCTTCTGTTTTATGCCCGTATGGTAATTGCCAGCTGAGTTCTTCGACCTCCAGCCCATCATATTCGTATTATTTATTAAGGCTAACATAGAGGATACTCCCGATTTCCGGTGATAATAATAACTCACGGGTCTTTTCAAGGGTCATATTTCGACAGGATTCGAGATCAGTCAATTCTTTCTTCCGGTAATAGTCAGAGGTTCACTGAGTGGCTTTATCGGTTTCGCATAACTTTCAGATCTTCCTCTGCATCCAATTTCCTTACCTGTTCCTGGAGCTCCCACTTTCTTTCCCAACCCCTTTCAATGATAGCAGTAAATTCAGGCTCATCATGCAGTTCTTCCACCAGTGGATCGATCATGGCCCAGCTGATACTTCCAAAGGCAAATTCTGCCTGTTCTAATCTTTCCAGGTTTTTTAAAGCTTCTTCCTTATTTCCCATCAGCGTATTTAACCTGATAAGATCGTAAAAAATTCCTCCTGCATGATTAAACCTTTGCATCTCAAGCACGTCATTCGAATAATTAATTTTATCTTGTATCTGTTGAAACGCTTTCTCCTTTTCTCCTGTTTTGATCAAGGCATATTTATATTCATCGGAAAAGACTCTGTATTCATAACTATTCAGATTGGTTTCGCTATACATTGAAAACCATTTATCAAACAGGATCAAAGCAGTATCATACTGATGCAGGTATACATAAGTTCTTGCCAATTCAAGGTAACTTCTATTATCTTCGGGATACAATTCTATATTTTTTTGAGCATATTCCAGCGCCTGTTCAAATTTCCCTTGGATCAGATTCAACCACCATTGAGCGCTGTTACCCTGCCAGGTTGGACTCAGATCGTTAGATTGTCTATAAAAATCAGCGGCCTCTTCATACATCCCAAGACTTAAATGAATGTATCCTACGGCATCCAGTAATTCAGCCAATTTTTCCCCCTGCAGTAATTTTGCGGCTTTTTTTGCATAAATCAGGGCTTTCACCAGATCAGGTTTTTCCGCATTGGGATAAATCCATCTTGCCAGAGTATAATAAACATTGTCATTATTTGGATTGAGGTCAATCGCCTTGGCATAATACTTTTCTGCTTCTTCAAGATTGTTCAAACCAAAAAAGGTGTACCATCCTTTGTATGCATAGGCATCGGAACTTTGCGGATCCAACTCAATCGCTTTATTGATGATGGATAAAACAGTATCCATTACTTCCTGTTCATTATGCAATTGCCAGTGCAGGTCGGCATAACATCTCGCCAGTCCAAGATAGGGATCCGCATATCCCGGATCGATTTCAATAGCCTTCTGATAGAGAAATCCAGCACGTTTTATATCATTATATTCCTTTGCATTATTATGAATCTCCAATCCTCGTAAATAGTATTCATATGCATCCATATTTTTAGTTGGAATTCTCTCAATGATCTGGACAACTTCCGGATTTAAAATGGCTTTGAGCTCCTGGGCAATTTTCTGGGCTATTTCACTTTGAACAGCGAAGATTTCAGTGATACCCCGATCATAACTTTCAGCCCACAAATGATCATCGTTTGTTCCATTAATCAACTGTACTGTTACGCGGACCTCATCACCTGCTTTCTGCACACTTCCTTCCAGGATATAATTAACTCCAACCTGTTCTGCTATATTTGGGATAGATAATTTTGAATCCCGATACTGCTCCATCGAACTTCTGGAAATCACTCGAAGATCCTCAAATTTTGAAAGATGGTTTAGGATCGCTTCCTGGATACCTACTGTAAAGTGCCCGTTTTCCTGATCTGTGCTCAGATTAACAAAGGGTAATACCGCAATGGATCGCTCCAAGACACCAGTCCTGGGATTAAAATATCCCGTTTTCCAGATCAGTCCAAATGTGATTAAAATTACGGCCAATAAGGTCATAAAAAAGATTGTGGATTTTAACCATGTGGAATGTGCCTGTTTTTTGATCCCGGCGGATCGCCCTTGTGGAGGAGATACTTCATCCATCTGGACTGAGTAAATCAGTACAGGATCTTCCACATTCTTCAACTTAACCGTTTTTGCATATTTTGTAACAATCCCGGTCCGGTTCCGGATGTTTTTATAGATGGCTTCTGAAACCCAGATCGAACCAGGTGGAGTCAGGGCTTCAATACGGGATGCGATGTTTACCCCATCGCCAAAAACGTCATTTTGATCCTCGACAATCTCACCCATGTGAATGCCAATCCGCAAGGTAAGGTTTTCTACCTCCTGGGTGGCAGCTTGAATGGCGCCGGCACAATGGATGGCATCTGATATGGTATTGAAACTGACCAGGATCCCATCACCCATCTCTTTTAACCAGTGACCATTATACTGTTTTATAAGTGTTTTATGAATCTGTCGATTTGCATTCAGCAGTCGCAAAGCAAGAGATTCATCTTTTCCCATCAGGCTGGTATATCCAGCAATATCGGTAAACATGATGGCGGCTAACTTCCTCACCTGACTTGATTGCATGAATTTTGGATTAGACAATAGGACTGAAATTAATGAATTATCATGGAAAATTGCAAAAACTATATGTGTAAAGACTTTACAAGTGCAAAAGTACACCAAAGGATTTCAATCCTTCTCAATTGTGCTTTCTTTTTTTCTCATTCATTGAGAAAGTTAAATAGGGTTTCATTATATTGATGCTTTTATGATACTATATTTTAAAAACCGGAATTTATGAATCATAAATTTTTGAATCTGATCTTTCTCCTGATACTTATAATGGGAGCAAGTTGTGCGGAGAAGGAGAATCACCACAGCCAGAATGAAAATAGGGATGGAAGTGAAAAAATATCAAATGAGAACGAAACAATTTCTTCGAAAAAGCAGCGACGAACAGAATTGTATAACCTGCTGGGTCGTTTGCCTAACCGGAACAGGCCAATATCCGTTAAGATCTTATCAAGAACAGATACTGGTGAAATGGTGGTAGAGCGATTATTGATGGATTTGAATGGTTATGAAAAAGTTCCGGCTTATTTTACCAAACCAAAAAACACTTCCAATAAAATCCCGGTAGTTCTTTTCAACCATTCTCATTTCGGACAGTACCAGGTAGGAAAGAATGAGTTTTTATATGGAAGGGAAGAAATGCAAAGTCCTCCCTTGGCATTGGCCCTAGCTCGTGAAGGGTATGCCGGTTTATGCATCGATAGTTGGGGATTCGGGGAACGCCATGGATTATCCGAATCGGAGATCTTCAAGGAAATGTTATGGAAAGGACAGGTGATGTGGGGGATGATGGTATATGATAATTTACGGGCACTGGATTACCTCGAATCCATGGAAGATATTGACGCTCAACGGATCGGTACCATGGGCATGTCGATGGGAAGTACCATGTCGTGGTGGCTTGCTGCACTCGATGAACGTATCTCTGTCTGCGTTGATTTATGTTGTCTGACAGATTTTCAAACATTAATTGAGGAAGAAGGGTTGGATCTACACGGGATCTATTATTATGTACCGGATCTATTGAACCATTTTTCGACCTCAGAAATAAATGCCCTGATCTCTCCCCGGCCCCATTTTGGTTTAGCAGGCCGGTTCGATCCCTTAACGCCCCTCAAGGGATTGGAAATCATTGATCGAAATTTAAAAGAAGTATATGCCAGGGATGCTGCACCGGAAGCCTGGCAGTTAAAGATCTATGATGTCCCGCATCTTGAAAATAAAGAGATGCGAAAAGATATACTGAACTTTTTTGAAAAATGGCTTTAGCGGTACCTTATTTAATTGATTGAAACTTATCTGTAAAAGAAAACAGTTATTGACTCAGGAGTAAATGTTTTTATGAAAAACCGTACTTTAATGGATTTTCGTAACCATTATTTTTCCAGGATAAAATCATTCAAATACTTGATAGTTTCCCTGGTACCATCCTCATCTATATCTACACGGTACAACGGATCATAACGTAGTTTCATCATTTTTTCATCGACAGACATAATGTCAAAATCCATGTAATTTCCCGTAAAATATACGTGAATGGTCTGTTCATCATTACTTAGAAACCAGTAACTTGAATAATTTTCCCCTCCAATATTAAAATCATAATTGCCATCCTGTTTGAAACGCATGGTTCCTGTCCACGCTTCCTTATAAGCGTTTTCATTTTCCGAAAAGGCGATTTGTGCTTCTTCTTCAGTCATACCATAAGCCCCAATTAAATAATCTATAAGGCTAAGGTCGTTTATCCTGAGATCATATTCAATATTGGTAACTGTCCATTCACCACAGACCATATCATAGGTAGATAGAGTATCATCTTCCTTGTTACAGTTGCTGAGGAATATAGTAAACATAAATAATGAGAGAATCGAGCATTTAAGTAGTGTTTTCATTTTGACCTTTTTTAAGAGTTATAGATTGTTGTTGAAATGATAACAAGCTTTGGGAGAAAAAAATTCCAACTATTTACATTAGATTACTAAAAGTGCGTCTAATCCCAGATCATATCATCATTGTTTCTGATTGCATGATCTGGAAAAGGTAAATCTTCACCAAAGGTATAAAGCGATTCAATTTTTTCAATCACAATACCTTGTTCTATAAGTGTACTATCCGGATTCATGGCTTTTGAAAGATCAAGCCCAAGATGCTTGGCCAGGAAAGGGTATACGGCGGCACGCTTTCTATAATCGTATCCGTGATCATCATCAGGTAAATGTGCATTTTCCACCATCTCTGATTTTCCGAATAACCTATAGATGTATTTGATGTGCGGGTACTCAATCTCAGGGGTAGTTTCTGTGGCATCTGTACCTACAGAAACCAGCAATAACGGCTTTGGCGCAATACAGGCTGCGATTTCAACATTATTGGTTTTAAAGTCTTTGTTTTCATGAATGGGCATACCGAGTTCACAGATGCACCCTCCAAAGTGTCGGTATGAAACCATCACAACCGGGATAGATACAGATATTCTGTCATCAACAGCAGCAAGATGGAATGTCTGAGTACCTCCACCGGAAGCTCCTGTACAGGCGATACGATCAGGATCGGCACCTAATGAAAGCAGAAAATCAACCGCTCGGATACTATTCCATATTTGCAGCTTCATGGTTTCAGGATGATCATGCCGCCAGCCATATTCACTGAGCTGTCCATAACCTACCATATCATAGGTAAAAACAATGGCACCCATACGTGCCATTGCGGCACACCGTTTTTGAACATCCGGACGATAACGACCATAATCCTCTTTATTGGGCCAATGTCCATGGGGACTTAAAATACCCGGAAGCTCTCCTTCAACATCGGTAGGCGTGTATACGCTTCCCGTAACATAGAGGCCAGGCAGGCTCTCAAATGCTACATTCTGTACCTGATAACCATCGTAGATTCGTTTTTCTCCGTCTATTGTATTCAGCGGGCATTTTTTTGGTAACGGATCCAGTCCTGTACCGCGTAGTATTTGTGCCCTGATCAGTGCAGCTCGCTGTTGCCAGGCTTCGGCAGTCGTATAGGTTTCTTTCATTTTTCTGAGAAATTCCCTGCCCTCCAGCTCTGACCACTGATAGACCTGTCCTGCGTTGGACTTTTGGACTTCCTCTGCTCCCTCACTTACCTGACGACGGTTGCCGCATGAAAAAATTAAAAGGCAAGCTGGCACCACAAACAAACAGATAAAATGATTTACATAATGTATCTTCATACAATAAGGTTATCTTGTTTGAAAATAGAAATTTATCTCATCAATAAAAAGGATTAGTTCTTAGATAAGCGATGACATCCCTTGAAGGGATGTCATCGCAATTAAACCAGATCGTTCAGAATCAATTCAGCATAACTTTTTGATTGCTTCATATAAATTTTTAAGTTTAGCAAACTATATAATTCACCAACCTTATACTTTTTTTATGAATACTATTGGTATTGGATTGATTGGATGCGGTTTATGGGGTTCTATCCATGCACGAACCTATAATGCATCACCCCTTGTTAAACTGGTAGCTGTGTGTGATCAAAACAGGGATCGTGCGAAGCAGTTCGCAGAAAAATATGGATTCAACTCATATACATCCGACTTGGAGGAATTACTCGCTAATTCTGATATTACCGCTGTTTCAATAACAACTCCGGATCACACACATTCATCAATCCTATTGAAAACACTGGAAGCAGGTAAACATACCCTGGTTGAAAAACCGTTAGCCCTTACAGTTGAAGAATGTGAAAAGATACTTGCAGTAAGGGATAAGAATGGAGTTAAGTTAATGGTTGATTTTCACAATCACTGGAATATTCCATTTATACAAGTACGGAGAATGGTAGAATCAGGAGAATTGGGCGACCTGATGATGATCAATGTAAAATTAAACGATACCATTTATGTACCGACAAAGATGCTGGAATGGGCTGGTAAATCATCTCCAGCCCATTTTTTAGGAAGCCATGTGGTTGATCTTATCCGCTGGATTTCAGGGTCGGAAATAAAAAAAGTCTATTCAGTCAACAGGTCAGTTGTTCTTAAAAATTTGGGTGTACCAACAACAGATTTTTACCAGTCTATTTTAGAGCTATCGAATGGGGCAACAGCATACATTGAGAATTGCTGGATCGTGGCAGAAAATGCCCCTAACGTATTTGATTTTAAAGGGGAATTTATTGGTTCAGAAGGGAGCACGTATGTCAATGCCAGCCATCATCGCGTAATAGAGAAATACACTAAAGGAGGCAGTGGATTTCCTGATGTACTGGGTGTTGTTGATATATATGGTAAGCCCACCGGTTTCTGTACAGCCCCCATTGAACACTTCATTGAGTGTCTTGTCAATGATACTGATCCCATCGTCACAGGAGAGGACGGTCTGGAAGCGACCAGGGTGGTTCAGGCAATGGAACAATCTGCAAGGTCCGGTCAACCTGTAAGTCTTTGATTTTACATGCCACGATAAAGATTAAATGGAGCATACCTTCACTTTCATCGACTGGGTTTTCATATTAGGATTCCTGGTAATCAGCCTGTTAATTGGATTGGTTGCCAGAAAACGTATTTCCTCGATTGATGATTTTCTCCTTGTAGGCCGAAAACTCCGTGCATTCCGCGGTATAGCAACATTAGCCAGCACGGAGATGGGACTTGTGACAATCATTTACTTTTCTGAAGAAGCCTATTCAAATGGATTTGTAGCCATTATTGCCGGTATCATCGCGGCGGTGACCATGTGGGTGATTGGTCAAACCGGATTTGTGATTAAACATTTGCGTTCCTTACGGATAAGAACCGTACCTGAATACTTTGAAATAAGGTTCCGGCCGGGAGTCAGATGGATCGCTGGTGTACTTATATTCCTTACAGGTATCCTGAATATGGGAATTTTTCTTCAGGTAGAGGGTAAATTCCTGACCATAGCCATGGGATTGCCTCCCAGCTCGCTTCCTTTGGTCATGGGAATTATCCTCCTCATTGTAATTACTTACACAATGCTGGGGGGAATGCACTCGGTAGTCATCACCGATGTTTTTCAGTTCCTTATCTTACTGGCAGGTATTGTTTTGATCAGTTTTTTTGCCTTTTCACATGCTGGTGGTATAAGTGGTATGGTTGTCGCAGTCAGAGATCATTATGGTGAGGCCGGATTCAATCTAAAAGATGCACCGAGGTACGGTCTCTTGTTTATTTTATGGACAACACTTTATTATACGAGTGGGTGGTCTTCCTGGCAGCCGGTTGTCCAACGGGTATTCAGTATGAGTGATATTAACACCGCCAAGAAACTTTACAGGATCAGCAGTATATTTATGTTTTTCCGGGCTTCGCTGCCCATGCTCTGGGGTATTGCCGCACTTGCAGTCCTGGGTGTGATCCCGGAAACACAGACAGCTCTCCCGGAAATGATGGTCCGGATTTTACCTGCAGGACTTATCGGATTTGTAATGGTCGGATTCTTATCTGCCTCGATGTCCACCTATGATAGTTATCTTTTGTCTTTCAGTGCCATCCTGGTGCAGGATATAGTGGCCCCCTTTCGTAAAAAAACATTCGGTGATAAAAAAAGGATGTTACTGATGCGGATCGGGATCATCATCATCGGGGTGTTTATATATTATTGGGGTATTTATTATGAATTCTCAGAAACGGTCTTCCGTTACATTGCCCTTACCGGTTCGCTGGCATTTGCAGGGACACTTACCGGTGTAGCGGGAGGGATCTACTGGAAGAAAGCAAGTACAGGAGGCGCTTACCTCGCTTTTCTGGCCAGTGCGATTCCTCCTATCATCTCTCTGGCAATTCCCGAAATCAGCACTACGTATGCTGGTTTGTTAAGTTTTGTGCTCGCTCCGCTATGCCTTGTGTTTGGATCCTACCTATTTCCGGATAAGAAAGATAAAAACTTATCTGTTGTGTGAATGATAGAATCTTTTTATTTAACTACATCCTTCAGGGCGTAGGATGACCCCTAATTGTATGGGCAGTACCCCTACATAAGCTGTATCAGGGCTAAAGCCCATCATTTCTTATCCTTTCTATCCCCGCCCTAAAGGACGAGGTTCTGAATTCGAATCATTTTTGAAAAAACCTCCTGTTATCAGCCAGATTACAGAGTAGATTAAAACAAAATCTTTTACGTTTAATCAATCAACGGCAGTTTTACTTTTCATGAGGCAATATAGCATCTTTCCGATGTTTGATCCATTTTCTGTTCTTATCATCATACATTCCCATATTAGAACCCATCAGATCCCACATCGACCAACTCATCCCGTATTTTTCCATTTGTTCCACCACAATTTTCAGCCATTTTAGAGTGGATACCGTATCCGCTCGGTTGACCACTCCAAATTCTCCAAGAAAAAGAGGACGATTATGCTTTTCCCCCCATTCGGCAGCCTTTCGAAAATCTTCTTCAACAGCCTTTATTTCTTCGGGGATTCCGTTCCAGATCACTACTGTATCCCTTCCACTGATCCTCTGATGCGTAAAAATATGAGGGCTGTAATAATGTATTTCAACAATGATGTTACGGTCCTCCTCCGGAAGTTTGAAATCTTCAAGAGCATTAATGCCGTTCCAGTTCCCGGGACCTATCACGAGTGTCCGGTCTGTATTTGATTTCCGGACAATATGATAGGCATCCATCATGAAGTAATTCCATAAGTAGGGTGTCAGATGCCCGTTTGGTTCATTCAACAAACCAAAATACACATTATCCGGATAATCTTTGTAGTGTTCAGCCATCTGTTCCCAGGATGCATCAAACATTTCTTTTAATCCCATTGGGTCCTTACCCATCACCCGGTACTGATGATTGTCAATAATCACAGTAAATCCCCTTTCAAGCGCTTCTTTCACCGTCCAGTCGAGCCGTTCAAAAAAAGCATCCGAAATAATATAGGGAGATTTTTTGGCGAGTAGCAGCTCTTCACTGTATCCATGAGCCTCGTTCCTGGAAAGTCCGTACCGGGGTTCCCTGTTCATGTGTAAAAATGGCCTCGTATTAATCCGCATTCCTGTCAATCCTATCTCTCTCATCTTATCCATGTCCTCCCTTTCCCGTTCTTTATCCCAATTCTCCCACTTGTACAGGATCGTCCCTATATTACCACCCCTGCCCAGGCGTTCATTCTGCCTGAAGGCATACGTTGAAGCCGTATCCTGGCTATATACATTACACCATGCAATAATAAATGAGATTGTAAGTATCAGAGGTATTCCCAAATTTTGGAATTCGCCGATAACCGATGAATTATATATCCTGATTTTCATGATTGCAAATTTGATAAGGAATTTAAAATTACGCTTTGACATATAATACTTTACATTTAAATACATGAATAATTTTTTTCCGGGTTCATAGCATGTCCCCAGCCCAGGATTTCTTCGTTCATAAGATTCTTCTGCATTTGCAGGTAACCGGCCTCCACAAGTCCGCCCACATGGAAGTAAACTGCATCCACATCTGAATGTATCATTTCCGGAAAATGGGTAAATCCTCCATCGGGTTTGCGGCATTGTAATATCCAGTTTGTCGCTTTTTTAAATGCTTTGTTAACGCGTGGATCAGACGGATCACCAAACTGGCGAAGAATGTAGAGGGCATCAAAACAGGCGTGCACGTCCCAATCCGGTTCCCATAAATGCCAGGATCCATCATCCTTCTGATCCTGAAGTACCCGGTTTGTCATCTCACTGGCTTTAGGTGTGGGTAAACCTATCAGGCGAAAATAGTGCGCTGCATGAAATGTAGCTGCTACATGATCCTGCAGATAGCCATCTTCTGTCTGCTCATTCAGAATATATTCACGCATTCTTTTGTCTATATAATCGGGTATTTTCTGATTCATTGCACAAAAGAAAAGCGGAAAGAAACTGGTGGTATATAGTGGTAATTCCTTAAATTCCCAATCTTTAAAAAAGTAATCGATCACGGGTATGGGATCATATCCTGGTTGTTTCCCCAGGAGACGAAGAGCCACCACACTCTGAACTGTGTTGTATAATTTGGCAAGCGGTCCATTCTGATCCATACTGCCCGTGGATGCATAAAAGGCTCCATCCGGTTTCTGACATGAAAGAAAAAATTCAATGGTTTTTTCCGGATAAGGCAATTCCCAACCAAATGTCTTTGAAAGGATGGTAGCATACGCAGGTGCTGCAATTCCCGACAGACCTGTATCCGAATTGCCTCTGTAATCCGGATCGATGCCGGACCGGAAAGAACCATCCGTATTAGCCACACGGTATAAAAAATCCTGTACACCTTTTAATACATCTGAATTGTTTTTTACACAAGAGTATAATCCCATTGAAAGACCACCAGCACAAATAGCTGTCTGAATGATAAATTTTCGGCGATTGAGATTGATCATATCAGTACAAAAATTCATATGAGATTATCATATTCAATTCCTTTACAAATGTTTTGCTTGAACAACACTGAATTATCTACAACATCCAAAATTAACCTCCTAAAAAGTAAAGTGAGATTTCGATAAAATAAATCCTTTCTAAATTCACAATGTAAAATACGTATTAATCAAATCCTGAAAACGATCCTCCTTGTGCAGTACCTGTAAATCAGGATTGAGTAACAACCATGCCAGATCACGGTAACCATTTTTAAGTGCTTTTTCCAAATGATCAAGGGCTTCATCCTTCCTTCCCAGAACTGCTAGTAGTTGGCTAAAGTTAAAATAAACAGTTGAATCCAATTCTAATGCTTGCTTTCCAATTTCCCATCCGGATTCTTTTTCTCCAAGTTGAGCAAGGGTTATCCCATAAAATATAAATGAATTCGGGTCATCGGGATAATCATCCAACCACTTTTCAGCAATATTTTTGTATTCAAGAAGATAACGGCGGGCAATATCCTGCTTTCCCATTAATTTATAATTTACAGACAGATCATATCGTGCCGGATATTCATCCGGATGATTACGGAGGATTTCATCCAATACTTCAATTGCCTTATCATACATGCCCTGAAGCCGGTATACATGGGCCAGTCGGTATACGCCCCATAAAATCTTTGAATCAAGGTCCTTACCTTTGAGGAATGCACTGACCGCTTTCCCATACTCATCTTTTCCAACATATGCGGAGCCGAGATAATAGTAACCCCAGGCATTATCCGGTGTGTAATCGATCATGCGATTAGACCATGTTATGGCAGAATCCAATTCACCTAAATTGGTAAGATAGGTCCAGATAATATTCGGATATGCTATCATCATATAGGGATCTATCTGTATGGCAGATTTAGACTCTTCTATAGCTTTTACGTAATCCCCCTGATTTAAATAATACCACCCAAGGTTATTGTGCGGAACTGGATCATCGGGATATAATTCGATCCGGGCTTTTGTATATTCGATACCCTTTTCCAGATCATTTTCTATGTTCACAGCATAAAAAGCTAGTATACCGTATTTTTCACTATCGGTAAGGTTATCAATGGATAAAATGGCCTCATTTAACCTTTCAATTCCCTCCTCGCGAACATATCTTTCAAAAAGTAAATTTCCGAGTGATGCTTTTGCGGCAGTGAAATTGCTATCGATACGAATTGCATTCTCATAATGGATCTTTGCTTCTTCAAATTCAAGGTTTTTATGCTTTGTTATACCAAGCGAATACTCTTTCAGCGCATCCAATGAAGAGGTGGTTGCCTTCGCTAATGGTTTACTCTGTTGCAGGATCTTATAATGTGATTCACCCAGATTCCGTCTTACCCTTTTATTAAGCCGATCCAGATTTTTAATAATCATGTCCTGATTTTCCACATAAAGGACTTCTGATCGTAAGATCTCCCCTGTTCCTGCTTCCTGGATTTTTGCGGTAAGGATATACTTGGTACCTACCCTGCTGATACTTGGGATAATGCAGATCTTCACTCCTTCCCGGATCGCGATTTCCCTGCCTGTTTCTTCATCAATATATTCAATTTCCTTTCTCTTCATTCGTTTCAACGCATCCATCAATCTCTGTCGTGTAATTACATTTATATGGCGTGATTGACTGATACTCAGTGAAAAAGCCGTATTCAGTGAATGATCAAAAATGGATTCCTCTGTAAGGTTTTCAAAATCCGCTATCACTATCCAATCCCGCTCTTCAAAGGGTAATGTGGTTCCTCCATAAAACAGGAAAAATATTATAACTACCAACATGGCAATTATTACCGAGCTGAATTTTAAAAATGGTTTGGTATAAAAAGGTTTCCGGCGATCATGCTCTTTCTCCGGGATAAATTCTCTAACCGATCGTTCATCACAACTTGCCTTATACACCTTCACCGGTTCCGCCACATTTTTAAAGGACTCTTCTTTAATAAATTCAGTTTGTATATCTGTTTTATTCTTTACATCTTTGTACACTGCACTGGATATAGTAATACATCCCTCCTCCGCCGATTCCTGCAACCGGGAGGCTATATTTACTCCGTCTCCAAATACATCACTGCCATCAAAGACGATTTCTCCCTGGTGGATTCCTATCTTAAGGGGTATTTCCTGTTTTTTAGCCTCAAACTGGATTTCCTGGGCACAGCGAACTGCGTACGATGCCAGTTGAAAGCTGGCCAGCATACCGTCTCCCATTTCCTTGATCAATTCACCCTGATACTTATGGATCAATCGCTTATGGATCTCTCTGTTTTTTTGCAGCAAACCGAATGCACGATCTTCATCAGAGCCCATCAACGCGGTGTAACCGACAATATCGGTGAACATGATGGCAGCATGACGGTGCTGTTTGGTACCAGGCATGGCCGTAGAAATCTAAATAATAAAAATCAGACGTTCGAAATCTCTCCTTGATTCAATTTACGAAATAATGGGGTAAATACAATAAATAGTAAGTATGAATCGCCCTTCGCACCATTCGTACTGATTTTAATCGAGGATTATGCATAATACAAGTTGCGAAATTTCGGGAGATGCCAATAAATGTGATCAGAAAATATTTTAGCTCAGAGATAATATGATATTTATCAAACAATATAACCCCATACATAAACTCAAACCTTTAGTGGAATCAGGATAAAATTATAATACCCTATCCAACACGTCCACCCCATCCCAATCGTCCGGAACGCCCTTTACCATATATTTGGCTGATTGTTTGAGGAATATCTGGGCTGTGCGGTCTTCAGGATAGATATCAAGCACTTCCTGGAATTTCACCGATGCCTGGGTGAATCGTTTGTGGTAATACTCCGCTATTCCTGCATTAAAAATGGAGAGAGTCTTAATTTTCAAGTCTTTGTCATGATCTGTATCCCCATCAAAAAATTCATAAATACTATTTGATTGCTCCTTCCCGCTCACACTCACCTTACTCAGGAATCTATAATGATATTTTTCAGGATCTGAAAGGTTTCTCAATGTGTCTTCACTGATGATCATTGAAGTTCCGTAACGTTTATTCAACTCCTCCAGTCTGGAAGCCAGGTTCACCGCATCCGAGATCACCGTGCCATCCATCCGGCTTTTTACACCGATCGTTCCCATCATCAATTCACCCGTGTGAATCCCAATCCCAATTTTTATTTCAACCAATCCCTTCTTCTTCCTAATCGCATTGTATTCTTCCAGATTTTTCTGTGACCGGATGGCCGCAATGATTGCATCCTCCGCTTTATAGGGAAACAGTGCCATTACCGCATCCCCTATATATTTGTCAATAAATCCTCCATTTGATGTAATGGCCGGAGTAATACAGCTCAGGTACTCATTGAGAAACTCGAAACTATCTTTCGCACTGAGCTTTTCCGTTATCGTCGTAAAAAACCGGATATCTGAAAACAGAATGGTCATTTCATCCTGTACCTGGTCACCCAGTTTTACATCGATGATACTTTCATGCCCCAGCGCCCTGATAAACTCCTTGGGTACGAACCGCAAATAGGCTGAATTGATATTATAAAGGTTCAGGTGGGTCTTGAGCCTGGCCAGTAACTCATCCTTCGAAAACGGTTTGGCCAGGTAATCGTTCGCTCCCGATGCCAAACCTTCCACCAGGTCCGGTACCTGATCCTTGGCCGTGATCATGATCACCGGTAATTCACTCGGCAGGAATTTCTTCCGGATTTCACAGCATACTTCATAGCCTGACATCTTTGGCATCATGATATCCAGCAGCACCAGGTCCAGGTGCTCCTTCTCCAGCAATTCAAGTGCCTCCTGACCATTCATGGCCTGATGGATCCTGAAATTGTCTTTTGACAAGTGATTGGACAGTACCTGCTGGTTGATGGGCTCATCATCTACAATCAGAATATTAAACCCTGAATCCACTCTTAATTCTTTTTTCTCCTCCTGTTGTTTCTCTTCAAATACATCCTCCCCTTCAACTGCGACAACCTTACTGAGCACCTGCTGATCCCGAATCCGGCTCTTTGCCTCAACACATCTGGGTAAGGTAAAAAATACCCGAGTACCCTCCTCAATCGCTGATTCTATCCAGATATTGCCTCCATGCAGCTCTACGAGTTGCCGGGTAATCGTTAGCCCTAGACCCGTCCCACCATATTCACGCGTATCAGATGAATCCACCTGTTCGAAGGATTTGAATATATCTTCCATTTTATCCTCAGGAATGCCTATTCCGGTATCCTTCACGCAAATCTGTACCATATCCTGTCTTTCAATTGCCGCTACCTCAATCTCTCCTTCACTGGTGAATTTGATGGCATTGCCAATCAGATTGTGCAATATCTGGTATACCCTTTCTTCATCAGCATCAACTAATGGAGTTGATGGATTAATTTCATTCACCAGTCTTACCGGCTTTCCCATAAGCAAGGGCTGACTAATCTGAAAAACAGCATCGGTAACAGTTCTTAAATCAATCCCTTTAATTGATAGAATCAGTTCGTGAGTTTTCAGTTTTGAAAAGTCAAGAATACTGTTTACCAGGCTCGATAATCGTTTCCCGGATGAGGTGATCATCGCCAATTCGGACCTTTTTTTGCGATCCTTTTCCCGGTCATACAGCGATTCAGATAAGCCTATGATACCCTGAAGAGGAGTGCGTAATTCATGGGAGGTATTGGCTAAAAACTGATCTTTGAGTTTATCAAGCTGTTCCAGTTTTTCACTGTGTTTCTGTTGGCGTATCAGCTCTTTCTTGCGCTGTCTGCTACGCATCATTAAATAGCCGAATATTCCGAAAAAGATAATTAAACTGTAACCTCCGTAGGTAAGCTGATTTCTTTTCTGTTGTGCAAGTTCTTCTTTATGTTTTTGCTCAGCAAGAGCAAGCCTCTCTGCCTGCAATTCCTTCTCGTGTTTATAATTCATATCCTGAACGATGGCCGCTCGTGTATTTTCTTCATTCAACAGACTATCCCGCATGGCAATAAACAATTCATGCATTTTGAGGGCATTGTTGTATCGATTGGTATTTTTATAGGCATTAAATAATAATTCACTTGCCTTTTCAATTTCCTTAACTGCACCCAGTTCCTGGGCAAGTGATAAAGCTTTTTTACCAAATAAGACGGCATTAATATAATCACCCTTTGTTTGATATATTGATCCGATATTTATTATGGATTTTGTTTCACCAATTTTTTCTCCAATATTTTCATATATCTTTAGTGATTTTTGGAAATTATCTAATGACAAGAGTAGATTTCCCATTTCATTGTAAACAGTTCCAATATCATTAAGGCAACCGGCAATACCTTGATTGTTTTTTAGATCTTCATTAATCAATAAGGATTTCTTGTAATACTCTAACGCTAGCTCAAGATCACCTTTTTTTTGATGAATGGATCCGATGTCACTTAATGATTTGGCAATAGCACTTTTTTCGCCAATTTCCTCCTGAATCTCTAATGATTTCTGATAGTATTCCAATGCCAGATCGATATTACCCTGATTTTCATGAATAGTACCAATACTGCTTAATGACAAGGCGATACCGCTTTTTGCTCCAATTTCTTCTCTAATCTTTAATGCTCTGTTATAAAATTCCAGGGTTAAGGGTATATTGCCTTGTAGATTATGTAAATGTCCCATATTCCCCAGGGTACTTGCCATGCCTTTTTTGTGGCCAATTTCTTCTTGAATATTTAAAGCATTTTGAAAATTTGCCATAGCCGATTGATACTCCCCCAGATCTCTGTAAAGAACTCCAATATTATTATATGTGTTAGCAATGTTTGGTTTAATTCCAATTTCAAGACCAACCTTCAACGATTCATGGTAATATTCCAAAGCCAACTGAAGTTTTCCCTGTTTCTTATAAATAAAACCGATATTGTTTAAGGAATATGCCATACTCTGTTTATCCCCGAGTTCCTGACCAAGATCTAATGCTTTTTTATAGAATTCAAGAGCCTTATCTACCTCTCCAAGAGAATTATACATTGCGCCAATGTTATTATAGGAATGAGCTAATCCTATTTTATCTCCCATATCTTGGTAAATATCAAGGGCCCGGAGAAAATGTTCCAATGCAATTAAGTAATCGCCTCTAACATGATATACATACCCTATGTTGTTCACTGCCATGGCCAAGGTACGTTGAAAAGCTCTTTTTTCTTTTAAATTTAATGATGATTTTTCTAGATTCTTCTCTGCTATAGTTCTTGCCTCTTCGCAGAGAAATATCATTGTATCCAGATTTGACACATACATAATCTCTGATAATTTTATATAAGCATGGGCAACTGCCGTATCATGTTTGTTTTCTTTGATGATAAGATTCAGTGAATCAATCTGTACTTGTTCTTCCTGTGAGAACTGGGCCATTAACAGCGAGCAATCACATAGAAATAAAAGAGTTATCAAAAAAAATATAATTTTAAACATAGTAGAGGAATTAAGTAATAGTAAGGTTGCATGACGCAACGAGTACTCCCAAAACATTTGACATCACCAAGATAATTTGGGTATCAACTAAGCTATATAATCGCATGACTTTGAAAAGATAAATCAGTAAAATCAGTCGTAAGCTAACCAATCTCTAAATTAAGTTACGATATTTTCAAGAAAAACAGTATCCCTGGTTCGGTTATTCCAACTACAATTCCTTTCAGGGATATAGTATCAATTATAAAATATTTTTCTTTGACAGGAATAGCCTGATTCTACCCCGAAACTTCAAAATAGTGAATGAAGGACAATATACAATAGACAGCAAAAGTCTTTATTAAAGCAAAATTATTTATATCCTGTATTCATTCTGAACCACTTCATTTTTTTGAAGATGCTCATCATATGTCGGAATCTCGTATTCTCCGAGAATTTCCTTTACTTTGACATCGGGATCCCTGCTTTCAATCGTTATCCAGTTCTCAGGATGAAAAATGTCAATTTTTACCTTTTCTCTATATTTTTCACGAATATCCTTTACCTTTCTTATGTAGGGCCAGACATGGATTAAAACTTTTTCCAGATTGACCATTTCACAAACCCATCTTTCAAACTGACCGCTGATAACTATCTCATCTCCCGTCATATCAATTATTCGTGAACCTTCTCCTGTACTTGATACGATATATGATTGATTAATCCATGCGTGATGCTTAAGTACATTTATAAAGGGCGCCTGCGATGGGAAAAAAATTATTTCCGCTCCCTGCTTTTTAAGATGATCCCAACAATCGAACCAGTTAGCATCATAACAAATCTGGATGCCCACTTTCCCGAAGTCTGTTATAAAAACCGGTGCTTCAAGTGTACCCGGCGATAGGCCACCCTGCTCTATCTCTGATGGGACAAGATGCGCTTTATGGTAAACACCATTAATTTCGCCGCTTCTATTTATAAGCAGTGCACTGTTAAAATAACGCCCATCATTTTTTGTCACTAAAGGACAAACAATATAACAATTCTGTTTTTTTGCTTCTTCTGCAATTATACTGGTAACAGGACCAGGTATAATCTCATCTTCCGCATATTCTTCCAGAGTTCTTTCTTCCCGCACCCATGAAGTCTGAAAGGTTTCAGGAAGACAAATAATATCCGGGTTAAATACATAAACATTCTCCATTCTATGGAGTATATCATTAATTCTCTTTTCTATTGTGTCTACTGGCCAGATACCTCGCAGGTCTATACCTGCAACTACTATTTCCCGCGGTAACCTGTCTTCCTTTTTAACGAAATTTCTCATTATTACCAATTAGTTAAGTTTTTTCTCTGAATTGATTATACTAGTAAAAGGTTATGGCCTGTACTTTGCCTGTATTTCCTGTGATATTTTTAATTCCTCTCTATATGTAGGAATTTCAAATTCCGATAAAATATCACGCACAAATAAATCCGGGTCATTACTTTCGATCGTTATATGACCCGCACCAGTACCCGCTCCGCCTCCGGTATCTCTGTATACCTTAATTTTCACTTTACTACCATATTTTTTATAAATATCAGGTATACTATATTTGCCCGGAAAGGTAGGAACATATTTTTTTTCAAGATTCAATGTTGCCCAGGTATATCCCAGTTGAAAGCTGCTCGAATCTATGTCAATACCTGATATATCTATTATTCTTGCATCTTCTCCGGTACTCGACACTATGTAATAATTATTTCTCCATGCATGAAAATCCAAAATCCTGCCTCCCGGAAACTGGGATGGGAAAAATACAATCTCAGCCCCATCTTCTTTCATGTGGGTCCAGCTTTCAAACCAGTTTGCATCAAAACATATCTGCATTCCGATTTTTCCGAAATCGGTTTCAAACACAGGTGGTCTTATAGGTCCTGGAATAATCCCCTTGCCCTCTTTGATCTCTGTGTCCACAGGATGTGCTTTATGATAAACACCAGCAATACTCCCCTTCCTGTCAATTAAGATTGCGCTGTTGAAATACATTCCTTCATCCTTCGTAACTATTGGACAGATTACGTAACAATTCTGATTCCTGGCAAATTCACTTATTCTGCTTGTTACAGGACCCGGTATTTTTTCATCTTCGGCTATTTCTTCATATGACTTGTCTTCATCGACATAAGAGGTATTAAACGTTTCAGGAAGGCAAATTATATCAGGCTCATATCCTGCCGCTCTCTCCATTCTCCCAAGAACATTTTTTATTCTTGATTCAATGGAATTCTCCGGATAAAGATGCTGCAAATCAATTGAGGCTACCTTAACTCCTCTTCTTTTTATTTCAATTTCACGGGAAGCACTTACGTCCCGGGTGGAACAAGAGGTTGAAGAACTGATGATGCCCAGTCCTATTCCGGCCGCGGTTTTCCCAAGAAATTTCCGTCTTGAAATTTCCTTATTTTTTTGGCTATTATTTTTCATGAAATCTTTAAACTTTGTTTATCCGATTTTATTTTTTTAATCCTGTTTCCTTTTTTTATTTCTCCCATGCTGGTTATACTACCAATTTTCATTCAGTAAATCCTGGATATTCATTCTTAAAACTCGGTCCTCAGACATCCTACATTATTTTTAATAATCACATCCTCTCCATGCTCGCCCTGGTCTACTATCATTTGTTTGAGCATTCCATTGTATAATACATTATCCGCTATTACGGAATATTCCAATTCTTTCATCACAATACCGTAATCGGGTGACCAGCTGCCACGTCCTCCATCATCCCTTCCAGTAGTAAATGCATTCCCGGTAAAGGTTAATCCACTAACGCGTTCAAACCTTGCATGAGAACTGTCATATTCATCTTTTTTATCCCAATCCGGTTTGCCACTCCGATAAAGCACATTTCCGGTAACGGCAAGCGTATGACATCTTTGGTTGCGTTTGCCAGGCAACAGGGCAAGTGCTGATCTTCCGGAACGGTCGATATAGTTGCCGGTAATGTTATAATGACTTCCGCCATAAAGCACGATACCGCCTTCCCGGTTCCATTCAATTCGGTTGCCAGTAACGGTAGTGGCATTGTTTTCATCATAGGCGCCATAGCCTGCCTGGCTGTTACCGGACAACCAGTTGTCAAGTACAAAACCATCCCAACCCCTTACGCGTAGACCGCAGCCTCTGTTAGACATACAATGACAATGCCTTACGCAAAAACACCAAATCCTTTCGAGGCGGATACCATCTCCGGAAAAATGCTCCACCCGGCAGGTATCGATTCGTGGCGTATCTTCCTGTTTGCCATAATCCGGTTTATCGACCAGTATTCCGTGAATTCCTTCTCCAATATCCCCACCTTGCAGGCAGAGACCATAAAGATATACTCCAAAGGCCCCGGTAATATTGAGCAGACAACTTGAGTAGCTGTCGTTTAGCTTAAGGATTGAGCCCATGCCATCACGGTAACTCCAAGCAGGCAATCCATGGATTCCTATTCCTGCTGGAACTTTCAATTCTGAGCACATATAGGTGCCTTCCGGGATTAAAACAGAGCCATTTATTTTGCCAGCAGCATCCAAAGCCTTTTGGATGGCCTGAGTATCATCTGTTTGACCATCTCCTTTAGCTCCGAAATCCACAACATTTAATATTTCCTTTCTGTTTTTTTCTTTGTTATCAATCCCCTGTGTATAGGCAGTTGTTGCCAGGGAAGAAGCTGTGATCGCAGCTCCCACCGAGATAAAATGCCGCCTTGAAAATCCTTGTTGATTAATCATGTAATTTTTGGTAAATCGTTATCGCTTAGAATGTATTTTATTGAATTTAGGTATTCATCCCGAGAATTAAAAATAACTCTCTGAGTGTTGTGTGGGAAATTACGTGGAGGTTAACAGGTGCCGGATTCAGAAAAATTCAATTACTGGCCAGACAACGAAAATTCGCGCGGATCTGTTGCCGGGTTCAAAACGGTATTTTAAATTGAAAATTGAAAATACAAACATATTATAATCTAAGATCAATTAAATTGATAATTGCCTGTAAATTGATTTTTATTATACAAACGTTAAGATAAGACTTAATTTATACTGAAAATTTATTACATTTTATAGAATTAATTCAGTGCTGAAACGTATTCTCTGGCATAACTCGATGTAGATTTACTTTATTGTGAAAAATAAAAATAATACACTGATTTTAGGTTTGGGAAATGACATTCTTACCGATGATGGTATTGGGCCCAAACTTGTAATGGAATTGCAGAAAGTTTTTGAATATCCAGATGTATCTTTTAAAACAGCAGCAACCGGGGGCCTGGAAATACTGGAACTTATCAAAGATTATTCCAATGCTATCATTATTGATGCAATTAAAACGAATAATGGTATTCCCGGAACCATTTATTATTTAACCCCTTCCAATTTCAAAGAAACGCTGCATGTTTCCAGTTTTCATGATATCTCCTTTCTGACTGCACTCAATCTGGCTGAGAAAATGGATCTAACAATCCCGGATCAGATAAATATCATTGCTATTGAAATCGTTGAGGACCTCACATTTTCAGATCAATTAAGTCCCCTTATTGCCGAAAAATATGATCAGATATTTCAGGAAGTAGTGAATTCCGTTCGTAAAATGATATAGAGAAACTGTAATCTCTCACCTTTCAGGATTTTTCACCTTAAAAAATGTTGCTGCCTGTTTAAATGATTACATACTTCGCCCAATGAGGACTTCATACGATTGAAGCAATAATTCAGGTAAATGAATAATTTTTAATATAATCTAACTGCTATCCTTTATTTTACCGGTTCATCCAATTCGTAATCAACGTTATTGAACAACCCATCAATCTGGGCAAGTACCTGATGATCAGTAAAATGCCGTCCCTTAATAGCAGAAGAAGGGCAGGATGCCACACATACTCCACAGGCCTTACACAAAACACTGATCACATGACTAAGTCCTTCTTCCTCTTTGAATTCTATTGCGTTATAAGGGCATAGATCATTGCAAAACCGGCATCCACTGCATAAATCTACATTAACCTCGGAATATACCGCATCCACCTCGATCTTTCCTCTTGAAATTCTTGCCAGGATACGGGCAGCTGCAGCCCTTGCCTGTGCTACTGTATCGGGTATATCTTTTGGTGCAACACAGGTTCCTGCAATGAAAATTCCATCAGTAGTTGTAGCAACTGGTTCGAGTTTGGGGTGGCTTTCAATAAACCAGCCATCTTTATCCTGGCTGATATTAGTCAGATGCGCTACTTCATGAGCATCATCACGAGCTTCCATACCAACCATCAGAACAACCATATCAGCTGGGATCTCAATATGTTCTCCTGATAGCCTCTCATGTACTTCAATTATCATTTCACAATCATCTTTCGATCCTGCTTTGTGAATGACAGGCCTGTGTTCCTTATCATACATCAGGAATAGGGTCTTAGCCTGCGAAGACTGCCTGTAGAAATCTTCATGACCTTTACCGAAAGCATGCATATCAATATAAACATCCGATACATAACATTCCGGATTCGCAGATTTGATTTCATGTGCGTACTTTAAAGCTGTCATGCAGCAAACCCTTGAACAATAGGTGTGAAATTCTTTATTACGGCTTCCCACACAGTGAATGATGGCTATGTATTTAGGTATTTTCCCTTCCTTGGTTTCTACCTTGCCGGCACGGAGCATCTTTTCCAGTTCAAAAGATGTGATCACATTCGGCATTTTTCCATATCCAAAATGGGTTATCCTGGATGCATCAAATTCCTGGTAACCAGTACAGATAGCCACATTTCCGATTTGTACTTCAACTTCTTTTTCATTTTCCGGCACGCCATTAAGATTATAAATATTTGCCTTGAAATTACCAACGAAGCCTGATAGATCTGTCACCTTGGAATCAAGATGTACTTTTATCCGTTTATGACTCTTTGTCCTGGAAATCCTTTCAGTTAAAAGATCCCTCGCAGAATAGAAATAAGGTGCTGTGAGATCGATACGCGCAATATTCCCTCCGAGTTGATTATTCTTTTCAACCAGGTGTACAAAATAACCTGCATCAGCCAGTTCAAGTGCCGCGGTCATACCAGCAATACCTCCTCCAATTACCAAAACATTAGGGCTCATATCCACCGCCATGCTTTCCAGTGCCTCGTGTTTTTCAACCCGTAATACTGCTGCATGAACAAGAGCCATCGCTTTTTTAGTGGCTTCTCTTCTATCTTTATGTACCCAACTGCATTGTTCACGGATATTGGCCATCTCCAACAGATACTGATTAAGTCCGGCCATTCGTAAAGCAGCCCGGAAAGTCCGTTCATGCATATTTGGACTACAGGCAGCAACTACTACCCGGTCAAGTTCATTCTCTTTGATATCCTGGGCAATCATTTCCTGCCCGGGATTGGAACACATGTATTTATAGGTTTTGGCGAGTACAACATTAGGAAGGGTCTGAGCATACTCAGCAACCGCCACCGCATCAACTATTTTTGCAATATTTGTTCCACAGTTGCAAACATAAACGCCGATTTTTAAATTGTTCTTGGTTTCCATTCTTTACTTGATTGTAATTGATACAGAATCAACTAAAAGTTCCTGTCGTTCATAAGCAGCTTTTTGTATAGCTGCAAAATACATGGCCAGGGGACGATAGGCAAGATGCGCCCATTTACTGAAAGGCATCCTGAGCAACCAGGGTACCACCGCCATCAAATGGATGACATAGGTGATATTGGCCCATTCATATAATCCGGTTCTATGGAAAACATGCTGGAAAATCCCTGTTAGTACAATAAAAAACAAAAGTACTACAAAGACCCAGTCTGTGCTATGAGACTTTTTATACTGGGTATAGTTTTTCTTAAATCGATTCCTGATGAAATAAATAGTACCACTAAGAAGGCCAATTGTGGCCATATAAGCAAAAATATGGACAGACCATCGAATTTCCGGACCTGCCTGTAGAGGTTCAACAAATACCAAAACGAGAAGCAGCATGGTGACATATCCTAGCATCAGTCCAAGGTGGATCAACCAGGGCATATGCAAGTGTTGTTTACCATTGCTTTCACATTCTGCATACCGTTTCTGTGTAAAGAAATGCAATGGAAGTTCATATAATTCTTTCAGATAAAGCCACCATGGTACAGGAATTAATACTCCTTTAATCATCGTGAAATACCACATACGGATTGAATTGATCAACAGGAATATTGCCATGATAGATCCTATGGTGAGGTCAAATTTGTGAATGAACTGGCTGGGAAGAAAAGCCCCTTCACCATCATATATGTGAATACTACCACCTGAAATTCCGTAAAACATTAAAAAAATACCGGTCACCAGGGCGATTAAAATCACAGCCAGTATTTCGCTTGTTTTTGATTTAAAGAATTGCCTTGCGATTCCGGTAAAATCATACTTCGAAATAAGCCATCTACGAAGGCTCATCATAGATTCTCCGGGATCTGCCTCTCTAGGGCACTGTTCTGAACATTGGCCACAGTAATAACATAACCAGGGTTCCAGTGTGGTTTCTATCCTCTGTTCGAGGCCCATTTGTAATTGTCGCATTGATTTACGGGGAAACTTATATATGTCATCTGCATGAGAACATATTGTAGAACAATCCCCGCATTGGTAACATAATTGTACATCCTCTGCTCCATAGCGGCTCAGATCGTCAATAAAACTTGGATTTACTCTTATTGCCATAATTTCCTCCTTATATTGCGTGAACGGTTTTAGCTTTTTCTTCGATTTCACTAAGGGTAAGGCTACTCATACTACCGATTCCTTGCCCACTAGTTAAACTACGCAATACTCCCGCAGCCACTGCCGAAGCTTGCGCTACTGTATCTGGAATGTCTTTGGGTGCCTGGCACATGCCGGCAACATAAATACCACCTTTGTCAGTATCAGTCGGGCTTCCATTATAATCAAGTTCTGAAAACCAGCCATCAACATCCCTCTGAACACCCAGCAACCTGCTGAGCTCCTCAGTTCCTTGAGATGGGACCAACCCTACAGCCAATACAACCATGTCTACATCAAATTCTACTAACCTGTCATTAAAAATATCCTCTCCGCGAACAACCATCTGGTTTTTGTTCATGACAACTGAGGCTGAATGTCCTCTGATAATATAGGTTCCTTCCTCTCTAATGCGCTCGGCAAATTCTTCATATCCCTTCCCAAATGCCCGCATATCGATATAAAATTCATATACATTCACATTAGGGATCTTTTCCTTGATCAGGTGAGCAAATTTCAGGGAATACATGCAACATACACGTGAGCAGTATGCGTTGTATTTTTTATTTCTCGACCCAACACAATGAATGATGGCTACACTTCTTGGTGGCACACCTTCAGGGGAGAAAACCCATTCATCCTGCTTCGTTTTTCTATTGTACTGTTTGATTTTCGTAACAATCCTACCTCCAGTGGAGCCCGATGCATTGGTAAGACGTTCGAATTCGAGGGACGTGACCACATTGGGAAACTTACCGTACCCATACTGATCTATTTTACTTATATCGAGCAATTCATACCCGGTTGCCAGGATGACATTTCCAACTTCAACATCAACTGTAGCATCTTCTTCATCCAGATGAATACAATCTTTGGGGCATTTTCTGACGCAAACACCACACTTTTCCCCATCATTCAATACATACCTGCAATGTTCTTCATCAATCAAATAGGTATTGGGAACAGCCTGTGGAAAAGGTATATAAATGGCTTTTCTAATGGAAATACCGGCATCGAATTCACTTTTAACTTTCACAGGGCATGCATCCACACAAAGGCCACAAGCTACACAGGATTTGACGTCCACGCGCCGAGCCTTTTGTCTGATCTTTACTTTGTAAGCTCCGGGTTTGCCACCTACAGAAACAACCTTTGCCCTGGTCATCAGGTTGATCATCTCGTGTTGTCCGACATCAACCATCTTTGGTGTGAGAATACAGGCAGCACAGTCCAAAGTGGGAAATGTTTTGTCAAACATGGCCATATGGCCACCAATCGTTCCACTTTGTTCTATCAGATATACCTGTTTCCCAGCATTTGCGATTTCCAGGGAAGCCTGAATCCCGGCTATTCCCGCCCCAATTACCAATGTTGAGTGATTCACTGGATTTCCTCCTGGAACGGCAGCAAGAGAAAACGGAACAGCCATCGTTGCACAGGCTATAATAGCCTTGGCACGATCTAATGATTGTCCATTTTTAGCTCCATGTTCCTGGAAGGATGCCAGGCGTACTTCATCAACATTTCCCCCGGTCTTTGCCATGGCTTTGGTAAAAACAGGTTTATAATAACCAGGCATATCTCCTGCAATTACCAGCCGCTCAAGTTTCCTGGAATTTATTGTCTCAATCAGCGTTTCAACATTAAGTCGGGGTTTTATACCCAGATTTTTTACCATTTCGACTTCCGGAAGATTTGCTGAATATTTTGCTATGGCATCAATGTCTATTTTCCATTGATCATCCACTTGGCAGAAAAAAACTCCGGTTCGCATAATTTATTGTTTTATGATTATTCTTACCTTGCTTTTAATCTCTTGCAATCCGCTGCAGCAGTTTTCCATCTTCATCGTGTATTTCAACAATCATCGGCATCTCACCCGGAAGGCTGTGTGTGGCGCATGAAAAACAGGGATCATAGGCCCTGAAGGCCATTTCGATCATGTTCAAAATACCATCAGAAACTTCAACTCCTTTTTTGATGAGTCCCTGTGCGGCTTTTTTGATCGACATATTTATCGCAGCATTATTATTTGTTGTCCCGACAATAATATTAACCTTGGTTACAATTCCTTTGTCATCAGTCCAGTAGTGGTGGGTAAGTGTACCTCTTTGCGCTTCAACAGTATCTACACCTTCCCCAACAATGGTTTCAACGGGTGCTCGTAGTTCTTTACCGGTTATATCCGGATCCATCGCCAGTTCGAGGCAGTGTTCGGCGGAATAAAGCAATTCAATCAACCTTGCCCAATGCATGGCCAGGGTGGCATGTACAGGTTTTCCTCCTAAAATGCTATACATTCGTTCGTATTCTTTTTGCGCATGAGGTGTGGCCATGCCATCTGAAGCGTTTAACCTGGATAAAGGTGTGGCATGATATACACTTGAATCCTGCCCATCAACAAATCCTTTCCAACCAATTTTTTTAAGGAATGGAAATTTCAGATAACTCCAGGGTTCCACATGCTCTGCCACAAAATCCTGATATTGAGATGGCAAATATTTATATAATTCCTCTCCATTCGTATCTACAACCCTGATCTTTCCGTCATAAAAGTTTACTTTGTTATTCTCATCGACAAGACCCATGGAATGTAATTTCAAGGCGTAGGGTCCATTTAGAATAATATCCACATACTTTTTATTCGACAGGACCACATCTTCGAAGATCGTTAAAGAGAATTTACTGAATTCAATGAATCCCTTAGCCTTTTCTACAATATCATCACGCTCTTCCTCAGTTAATCCTTTTCTTACACCACCCGGAATATTCATCATGCACTGGGTCTGATGACCACCCAGTAATGCCTGGATTTCCTGTGCTATGCGACGTTGTTTAATAACTTCCTTACCTATATCAACACCAACCTTACCAATCACACCCAGGATATTTCTTTCCGCTTTGGGTGCATCAGGTCCAACTACAAAATCTGGAGCGCCTAGGGCATAAAAATGAGCAATATGGCTATGAACAAAATGTGCCATATAAAAAAGTTCTCGTAATTTTCTGGCTGTAGGTGGCGGTTTCAATCCAAACACGGCATCTACAGCTTTTCCTGATGCCATGTGATGACATCCGGGGCATACTCCACATATTTTAGTGACTATGTATGGTAATTCCTCAACAGGCCTTCCTTCACAAAATTTTTCGAATCCCCTGAGTTCAGGTACCTGAAAGAAAACATTTTTGACTTCTCCTTCTCCATTCAGGAAAATTTCGATTTTACCATGGCCTTCAAGCCGGGTAATTGGATCAATCGTGATTCTTTTCATGATACGGTTCTTCTTACATATGATACAGGAAGACTATAACGATAAAAGCTTCCAGCTGGATCGACCAGGTCTTCGAGTACCCTATCTATATCTGCAGATTCTTTTTCTTCAATGATGCTGGCAATCGCCGACATCATTTTTGCTCCCGGATCACTAACATCCGGTGTAGGCCCATAACAACCCCTACAGGGAGCATTGCCATTAATGCACCTGTAATCACATCCGGTTCGGGTTGTTGGTCCCATGCATAAGATGCCCTGTTCCATAAAGCAGGTTTCACCATCATCCTCAACCTCCCAGGATCTATGAAATTTTTTAATCCGCTTTGTATCGGATTTTTTCCGGATGCATTCATCACATTGGGCTTTGGTACCAGCACCGATTACAGACCCTTTTGGTGGTAGTTCAGCACCAGTAACGATTGCCATAAACACTTCAACCAACCTTTCTGTTTGGGGTGGGCATCCTGGTATAAAATAATCAACATCCGTAACATCAGCTAACGCACGAACATCATTATAAAATTCCGGAAGTTCAAGTATGCCCTCTTCCACCTTATATTCGGTTTGAGGTCGAACATTCCCGGCATTTACAGTAGATTCACTTTCTTTATATACGCGTTGAAAAAGTTCTTCCTTAGTTGAAAAATTAGCTAATCCCGGAATACCTCCCATGTGTGAACAACTACCGTATGCAACAAGAATCTCACTTTTCTGCCGTAATAAATTGGCCATATGCTCGTTTTCGCTGTTTCTTACAGCCCCATTAAAAAGTGTGATATCTATATTCTTATCAGGCATATCTTCAACATCCTGGTATTTGGTATCCAAAGCAACAGGCCAGAAAACCAGGTCGGCGGCTGCCACAACATCAAAAAGCTTTTCGTGTACATCCAGCACCGACACACAGCATCCCCCACAAGCTGCTGCCCAGTAAACGGCCATCTTAAGTTTGGGTTTTTGTTCTTCCATGCTGCATATTTTTAAGTTATGTTAAAACCTCCATGGTTTCTTTTACATGACACGGGCCAAGTTCAGTGATCGTTTGTGTAAAACTGTTGATCAACTCAGCATATTGCTTTCCTTCGCTGGCACTGATCCATTCCAACTTTAATCTTTCTGATTCAATTCCCATTTGTTGGATATATTTTTGCAACAAATGATATCTGCGAAGGCATCGATAATTACCCTCCTGGTAATGGCAGTCACCAGGGTGACACCCACATATCAGTACTCCATCTGCACCTTTACGTAAAGCTCTCAGTACAAAAGTAGGTTCGATACGACCTGAACACATTACCCTGATAGCACGCACGTTGGGCTTATACTCCATTCTTGATGTTCCCGCCAGATCGGCTCCAGTATAAGAACACCATTTACAGAGAAATGCGATGATTTTCGGATTAAATTCCATGCAATTTTCCTCTTTTAAATATTAAATTGACATAACTAACCTGTAACCAAGTTTGGCTTTTTAAAAAATAAGTTAGAATTACAGACTACACTAACGGTTTGGCTACTAACCAGTTGAGTAAAAAGTATTCCTCACCTATAATACAAAGTATCTTTTATAATGCTTTAACTTTAAAGACTGAATCTCCGGTCACAAAAAAAATAGGGAAATTCGTTTTTTAATGTTTTTTTTCACATTATATGACATTTCTAACTTACTAACTATTTTTTAGGAATACAAATGTTTTTTCAGATTTATAACTCAATAAATTTATATTTATTGTGAAATAATGTCTATATATAAACTCAAATTAAAAATTTGGTTTCCGATATTTGTCTGTTTAGGGCTGCTAAGGTTTATAATTTAGGGGAATGGCCTATTTTAAGACCAAAAGATATGTTATTTAATGTGCCAAATAGAACAAAAAATTTAGAATCATATTTTATTGGCGGTGCAGAAATTTTTAATTCAAGTAATATATATTGTGAAATAGATAACAATATTACTTAAAGGACAAAAAGTAAAGCTGCTTTTAGGCTAAGAAAATTATTTATAATTTAATGACGGATTTCCAATCTAATGACCTTTAAAAACATCAGAAAATCGTGCATCCAATCAATACCTAATTCTGTACTCATTGAAATAGTTGTGTCACTGAGTATTTTAATTGGTATATTTTTCCGATTTTATCGTCTCGGATTTCAGGAATTATGGTATGATGAACTATTCTCGACGGTATCGGCATCAGAACCTTCATTAGTTAATCTCATCTCAAATTGGCTGATCACGGATGGAAATCCGCCTGGATATGGCTTACTACTTTGGATTTGGTTAAAATTATTTCCAGCGACTGAATTTTTTGTTAGATTACCTTCTGCCATTTTTAGTTCATTTACATTGATTCTTTTTTATTATCTAGCTAAAAAAGCTATCTCCAAAAGAGTGTCGGCATTGGCAACAATTCTTTTCGCATTTAGTTTTGGCGGACTGCTGTATGCTCAGGAAGCAAGAAATTATGGCCTATTAATTTTGGGTTCAACTATTACCACATTTACATGGTGGTATATTGTTCATTATTTTCAAAATAGGTCATTGTTCTTAAGATATCTAATTGTGTATTTCCTTTCTCTGATTTGCCTTTCATACATACATTATTTTGGAATCTTGTTTGGTGTTATTTTTACCAGTTATCTTTTTCTTTTATCATTATACCATCGTAGAAATTTCATACCACTTTTAATTGGCATTATTTTCTGGTTTTTATTTTATTTGCCCTGGTTAAATCATCTATTGTTCCTTCTTAAAATTGATAAATCTCTATGGCAGTTTTCAGGATTTGATACTTTCAAGGGATATTTCACTCATTTGCTATTTGCGAATCATCCTGTCAGTAAAGTTGTCACAATAATTTTTTTGATTACAGCTTTTGTTGCTGTTATTTTAAGAATTTTATCAAGTATACAAACCAAGGGAATTACTAAACTTTTTCAAATTGATAGATATGCATTGTATTACACTTTTGGAATGAGTATAGCTGCATTAGTATTTTTACCATTTGCAATAAAAGGTATTGATTACAGGCATTTTATGGTATTTTTCCCGCTTCATTTTATATTTATTGGAATAGTGTTTGCAAGTCTTTTTAAGAAAAGGTGGGTTGTTGTTATATCCTTGATGTTTGGAATTAGTTTATTAGCATTTTATTTTCAAATTGGAGATTATTACAATATTCATAAGCAGCAATGGGGCACAGCAGTAAAATATGTTTTAAATAATTACAATTCTGATTCAGTCATCATTATTTTAGGTGTACCACAACAATCGCCTCCGGTGGAATATCTAAAGAAAGGAGAAATTTATCAATCTTTTTATATACACAATCTTCCTTTTTTCCAGTATTATTTCGATAGGTTCAATGAAAAGAAGAAAATTATTGAATTGAAAGTATTTCAACCAAAATTAGAGATTTTTAAAGCGTTTATTAATTCATTAGGTGATTCTGGTAAAAGTGAAATTTTTATACTGGGAGGACATCACTTAAAATTAGATTCAAAAACAGTTTCATTTCTGGAAAATCAGGCACTCCAATATTATGAAGAAACTCTCTATAGCACTAAATTATATTGGTATAAATTTGATAAAATGTAGTATTATGCCATTTGGTGAAAATGTGTTAAGACCTTCAATAGAAGTGGACTTAAATAACATAATTGAGAACAGGGTAACCTCCCTCATTAAAATTTAAAAAAATGAGGTTGATTATATAACTATTCCTGAAGCCTTTACTGATCCATTATTTAATTATTAAAAAAGAGTTGCAAATGATTGTCTGAATTATCGCAATCTATTTACTACTTTGCCGGTTTCTATTTATCATTGTATAATCGAATGCTATCGGGTTATAAAAAACGTAAATCAATAAGATTATACCTGTAACATTCCAATAAAAATAAGTTTAAAACGAAACTATATAATAACTTGTTCAATAGAAAGGAAACAATGAAGACAAATATTCGCATCATAGTTCTGGCCGTCATTCTTGGAATTACTTTTTATAGCATGTTGGCACTAACGAGATGTAATACTACAGCACAGGAACCAGTGGTCACAGAGTGGCAGCAAGATTTTAACATCTCCGCACGTACCTTGATCTCTAACGGGCGGAATCCCTATTTTATCCTGGAACCGGGCTTTGAACTCGTCTTCGAAAGTAATTACGAGAAGCTCGTCATCACTGTTCTGGATGAGACAATGGATATCGGTGGTATCATGACGCGCATTGTTGAGGAGCGTGAGTGGAAGAATGGACAATTGATCGAAGTGTCAAGGAATTTCTTCGCGATGTGCAAGGAAACCAGGGATGTTTTCTACTTTGGTGAGGAGGTGGATGATTATAATAATGGAAAAGTCATTGGCCACGGTGGAGAATGGCGTGCGGACTCTCCAGGCACCAAGCCCGGCCTGATAATGCCTGGCACACCGAAAGTGGGCATGAAATATTACCAAGAGATTGCCCCCGGTATCGCCATGGACCGTGCCGAGGTTATCAGCCTCAATGAGAAATTCAAAACTCCTGCAGGCACTTTTGACAATTGCTTAAAAACACAAGAAGGATCTGCCCTGAAAATATGGGAGAAGGAGTTTAAACACTACGCCGAAGGGATCGGTTTGATTCAGGACGGAAATATGCTCCTGGTAAAATACGGTTTCATCAATAATTAGAGACTTTCGAACTACTATCGAATAAAAGCGAAGCACCGAGACGGAACACTATGCGGTTCACTGTGCATATTATTTGCAAAGGAATCCAGCATGGAATCTGATTCCAGATTATTGAGTCAGCGCTTTTATATTTTATTCATCAGGGACCACTGTATGTGACTGTGAGGATGAATGAAGGTTAAATTTACATATCCAGTTCCCTCCATTCGCCTATCTGCTTGATCTGTGCTCTGTTAGTTGTGTATCCCACAATATCGGTTAACCTGCCTGCCAATACGCTGGCTTTGCTTCGGCAGGCAGGAATGATGGCCGTTAACCGACGTTCTTGCTTAATTTTTTTCATCCCGGATCAAGTCCGGGATCTTCCGGGATCTTTAGATTGAAAAAATCAGCCGCACGGAAAATTTATCTAAATACCCACCTTCGTTAAAACTACGAAAGGTGATACAATTTTCGAAATATTGGGGAAAGTTAAATGGTATTTTGTTAAATAAAAGTCCCCCACCACGTTGGGCAAGGGCTGCTTTTACCAGCTATGTATTAAATCAGGATATACAATTCCAAATAATCGGTTTTCAATTAGTCGTATGATAAACGTTGGCATACGGTTAATCTTCAATTTTGGTTTCTATCTCACATTATTTATCGTTGAATTTGCAGTATCTTGTCTTACCTTAAATACATTCGAGATAGCCTGAAATTCCCTGTTTTCAGATTGCATAATAGATTGAAGGTAGATTTCTTCTTCTTCTACTTCTATATTACCCCATGGATTTCTTAATATAACATAGACCTTTCCATCTTGTTCGTACGTTCCAAGAACAGTATAAGCGTGACCTGGGACAATACCGTCATTAACTGAACTTCCCTCAACTTGGGCAGAACATAAAACTGGAACAAAAAGTAATCCGCTTATCATAATTGCGGCTGCGAGATTTTTAAACTTATTTTTCATGACTTCTATTTTTTAAAAAATTTAATTGATTCTGATAATATTGTTAATGGTTATACTATGTATCAAGACAATTTGCATACCACGATTTATAAATACCTGACATTCTATTACTTACTGACAATTTATCAATTCTGACATACCAAACCGAACAATTAAAAAATGGTTTTGTTCATTTCTGTAACAATATTTTTTTGTCAAGAAATAATAGTTTATTGGTCATTTAACAAGATGAGTAGAAGAATAAATAACCTACCCTATGCGACCATTTTGGGATTTTCTCCAAATGTACGAACTGCATATCGTATAGAATTGTCTTCGCTTAGGATGCCTTAAAATGGCTAAAAGGCAATTCCCAAAATTTGTAGGGGGAATTATAATTTTGAATTATGAGCATTATTGATAAAAATATTGATAAGATCAGAGTTTTATGCCACAACTATAAAGTGGCAAGATTATTTTTTTTTGGCTCGATCTTGACAAATAACTTTAATAAATCAAGTGATATTGACGTTTGGGTTGATTTCTCCGACGTTGAATTATATGACTATGCTGACAATTACTTTGATTTAAAGAAATCTTTAGAGAAATTATTAAAAAGACAAGTTGACTTACTTGAAGACAAGCTGTAACTAATCCATATTTAAGGCAATCTATTGACTCCTCCAAACAACTAATATATGGATAAGTATAAATACTTGGTTATACGACATACTGCAATCAATAAATGAGATTGACAGTTATTATGAAAACAAACAAAGGATTTTTTAAAAGTATGTTTCTGACATCAAAACAAAGAGAGCAATCGAACGTAATTTTAAAATAATTGGGGTAGCAGTAAACAGGATACTTAAAAGAGATCCAAATTTTCGACTCGAAAATGCTGAAAAGATAATCGGCACACGAAACAGGATAATACATGGCTATGATAAAATTTCAGATGAATTGATTTGGAGTATTGTGATAAATCATTTACTGAAATTAAAAGATGAGGTGTCTGGTCTACTAAAGGCATAAAATGTAGTCCTACGCCTGCTTTAATACCTTTCGAGGTAAATTTTTGTCTGTACATAATGTTATGATATAGAATTGGTCAGGTACAGCATTAAATCTAATAATAAAACCATCCGCTCGCAAGGTTATAATAAAACTGTTATCCGGGACATGTAAAACTTAAAATCTAAAGATCAATAGGATGGTAATCCCATAACTTCCTCCATGCATATCTTTTCCCATTCCCATAGTCGCTGGGGATCATACCTGACCGTAGAAATATCTTTCATAATCATTTCCACATGGCAGTTTCCTTCAGTCTGTTCCAGAAAACTCCGAATTTCTTTTCTTGCCTGTGCTGCATCAAAATTTCCTGTTGCAAAAATAGCAGGATTCGGCTTCCTGCTGAGCACATAATCACCCCCCAACTCATCAATAGCTTTCCTGGTATCGTTCCATGGACTGCATGATACTTTGCGCAAATTGGGGATCTTTTTTAAAAGATATCCTTTTCCAGCCAATGGTTCACAGCAGCCATAATATGTTAAATTCCACCGTTCAAGCCATTTCAGATCATGTTCAATTGCAAATTCCCAGTGCATTTCAGGTGACACATCGGAAAATATCTGTGCATTGGAACATCCCCACATGTTATGTGGTTTTATCCAATTGGGATCATAATCTTTCCCTGGTAATTCGTTTGTATAGCCATATCCACCAGACCCAATCCGGGTATTGTTACAATCTAGTGAAAGCAGGTTCTGTTCAACGAACTGATCAAGTTCAACCATCCAGGCCTGGACCATTTTTTCGTAAAAAGTATGCACCATATTTGGCCGCAGAATGAGGGCCGTCATAGCTTCCTCCAACCCCCACCAGCGGATAAGATAGTCCCATGGTGTAAACCAGATATGTGTTTGCCCTAATTTCTTAACAGGTAGGATATCGCCAAATACCTCATTCATAATCTGAAACCGCAACTCAGTAGCTTCAGTGTTATGTGTAATTTCCGGCATTTTTATCTTTTCCAGGTCGTCCATTTCCCTGATCTGTATATTAAAATGTCGTGAAACAATATCGCTGTTCGAATCTGTTATAGCCAAATCAACATCTTCAATTATTCCAAAGTCGGTGCTGTGATTGGAAAGCGGGCAGTCGAGCCAGGGGCTTATAATCATATCCCCTGGCATATGTTCCCACTGGTATATGGTTTTTCTCATATAATCTTCCTGAGACCGGGCCCATGTATTTTTACAATGTATCGTGAGTTCATCATTGTAATTCATCTCGTGCCAGGGGATCTCATTAATCCAAACCATTGGACGTTCCGATTCAAGATCATTCAATTTTTGCCAAAGGCGGGCTTTTTCTTGATGAACCGGGAGGACGGCTATTTCTGCCCACGCTTCTGCTAGTTTTCGCAAAATATCGATCTCAAAAGCTTCCAGGTTGATGTCTTCCGCAACTTCGGGTGGTATAATATGACTGGGATCATGTAACATTTTATAAATATTAATAATTATCTGTGAAAAAATTCTTCGTATTTATTAAAAAATTAACGGCAATTTCAAAAAGGGAAGTCAGTAACATCAGGATTAGTGCTACGATGATCAAATCACGTAAAATACTAATATCGGATATTTTGAAATGACTTCTGGTTTGTGATTTTGCATGTATTCTTATTCAGTTTCCCATTTAAAAATTTAATATGAATTTATCAATCATGATGAAAGACCTCTTCCATGTTTGCCCACCATTCTCCTTCTTCCCGACTTTTAAAAGGTACCTCGTAAGGCTTGCAAACGTCCCACCATTTTTGAGTTGCTGGATCTGCTGCCATTTTTTCCATGTCGGCGCTGAAATCGATTCCTATATATTCGAAATAACTGAAAAGGATGTTATCTTTCAAATAAATGGAGTAATTCCTGATGTTGCACTTCGTGATCATTTTCAACACATCGGGCCAAACAGCAGTGTGCAGTTCCTTATACTCACTTATTTTTTCCGGATCTACATTGATCACTATTCCGTATCGTTGCATAGCTTTTATTTTTATTTATATGATTTCATCAAATTCACCAAGTTGTAATGGATACTTGCCGTATTCACGGACAAGTTTCACGATATAGTCATAGGTTTTGCCGGAAACCGCACTTGTGACCGAATGATCGGATTGAAAAATGAACCCACCTCCTTTCGCTGCATTCAGTTTTCGCAGCACTTCTTTACGGATCAGTTCTATATCTCCAGTTTCCCAAATCTGAATGTTACTATTCCCACAATAACCGATTTTATTCCCGAATTTTCTCTTCAAGTTTACAGCATCCAGATTGGCTTTTGCCTCAAGCGGATTATAAGCATCCACACCGATTTCTATAAAATCTTCAAAGATGAGTTCTACATTACCACAGCCATGATAAATTACCGGTAAATTGTGTTTATGGCATTCCTGGATCATGGCTTTTACCCAGGGTTTGAAATAAGCCCGCCAGTAATCCGGATCGAAAAGCATCGTTTTACTATAGGCAACATCACCCCAGATCACCATGCCATCGAGCAGGCCATCAGCAGCATTTATCTGAGCTTTCATACAGTCCAAATAGAACTGACCGATCCGATTGATGGTATCACCCAGCTGTTCGGGATACATACCCATCCATAAAAGTGTGTTTCCCTGACCGATTAGCCGGGTAAGGCACTCCGAGCATTCAATCATGCTGCCATATACCGGGAAATCCGGCCGCAGCCTTTTTACTGTATCGATCCAGGGCGGTGAATTCCGTTCAAAACCATCGCCTACTCCAGCGATCTGGTTATCCCCGGCTTCGAAATAACGTCTTCTGTCGTAGGGATCATCAAATTCAAAAGCTTCCAGCTTTTCAATGGTATCAATATCCCAACTGATAAATTCAGGCATTGGGAAATCGAACTTTTTCCGCATGGTTGTCAGGAAGCCTGTTTTAACGACAACCTCGGTTTCATCTTCTTTTATCGTTTCAAATGGCTGGATTCTGGGATCCATATTGGGCATGGTTACAATCCAGTCGAGATCGTAATAATCGTATGGGGCTGCATCTGCAGAAAATCCAAGCTCTTTCCTCCACCGCTTCAAGAATCCTCCCCAGAAAAAATCACTGATTGGCACACGGTCAGCTTCTTCGTGCCTTAGTGTCTTATTCATCCGTTCCAACTTTCTAAGACAATTAGCCGATCTTTTCATATACAATTTTTAATTAGAATAAAACATATATAGGTACGGGCGTGTCATCTTACTATTTCTAAATTATAGTCTTTTTGGTCGCCATATCCCTTAAGCCATAACCTGTCCGGATAAACTTCCATGATCCCAAAGGATGATTCTTTTTGTGCTTCAACCATTCCATTTATAGTGAGATGGTGAATATTGGCAGCCTTTTCGTAATGACCAGCATGGTGGTGTCCGGAGATCCAGGCAATGACACAATTATGGTTATTGAGGAGATCCAGTACCGCCCTATTATTCCATAATTGGGTGCCATTCTCAGGCAATAAGGGCCAGTGACAAAAAATAATAACTTTTCGATTGGTCTGTTCGGCTTTCTTTAACCGCTTCCTCAACCATTTATATTGCTTTTCCCCTATTCCTCCATTCCAGGTTGTAGTGTTATTAAGTCCTTGTTTTTCCATCTCTTCATATTGGGCCATAACCAATTCATAAGGTTTGGATCCTTTTACATGTGCAAAGGTGCTCAAGGCGGTCCCATCCAAAACAATAAAAACCATATTACCGGCTTCAAAATCAAAATAGCCTTTCCTGTTATTTAATCGCTTTCGTATTTCTTTTTTATATTGTTCCTCAACTGAAAATTCATGGTTACCGATCACATTATAAACCGGGGTTTTAGACTTTCCCAAAATGGCCAGAGGTTTATCGTAGCTGTCATAGTTTCGGTCAATCAGATCTCCAAGGCTAATAATGAAGGCTAGATCATGGTTGTTAAATTCAGTAATACATTTTTCTAATTTTGTTAATGAATTTCTATAATCTCGCTTTCCTGCTTTTTCTGTATCTGCATATTGCACATCTGCAATGATCCCAAATGCAAATAGTTTATTATCCTGACTTTCAGACTTCCTCCCGGAATCCTGCGAAAAGGTAAATTGAAAAGAGGTAATGGCAAAAAAGAGAAATATGAGAAATCTTCGTTTATCCATAATTATTCACTAATTGATTGCATCTTTTCAGTTAAGCTAAGAGATTCTATAAAAAAGACAACAAATCCTACATAAAAAATAGAAAAGAGGACTTTAAGGTAATGGCTCATGTTGGAAAAATATGTTTCAAATTTATCTTTTACTTATTGCCCTGAATTTGACATACCTCAACATCTTTCTTCCTGCTTTCCGGCACAACAGACCATGATATCAATTCTCCATTTACAACTTTCCCACTTATAACTGTCTGCTGGGATAAGTGTAGTTTGAAGTCTGTATCCCAGTTTTCTGGCCAGGCTGGTAAAAGCAATATTTTACCATCAAGTTCCTGTACAAGCATGCGTTGAAGTGCAGTACTACCTGCTCCAAAATGATCAAAGTCAGGGCATGAATCTGGCCCCTGGCTTCCGTATACTGGGAACCGACATTGATCAGATGCATGACCAAAGCGATGTATTAACCCATCATGTGCTTCTTTTGCCTGTCCAGCATAAGCCCAGTGGATTTGGTCCTGTGTCCAACATTTATAATTAAAACTGTTTTCGGAAGTACGGTTTTTCATCGTCCATTCTACTATATCGGCTGTTCCCTGAGCCAGACCAAACACACGGAACGGAAATACTGGATAGAGTTCACCATTCTCTGCATTTTTCTTCATTTTCCATTTTCTGGCTGGAGCTATTGCTTGATGTCCTTTTATTTTGTGAAGATAGACTGGTGGGATTTCCGTTCTGAACCGATGCCAATTGCGTCTGTCTTCATCTGTCCCCACATTCATTTTCAGTAATTCATCAAGGCAAAACTGTAGTCCTGCTATGTCTGGAGCCGGGTTTACTGCAATCCAATACGTTTCAAGCACCATAGCAGGATCCAGGCGAATTTTCCCTTTCTCATCACGTTGATAGTGCTCATCGAAGAACAAAAGAATTTCACGTGCGAAAGGAAGAAGCACTGAATCCTTAAATTTGTTATCACCGGTATAATTCACATATTCAATCATCATGGTGACAATTTCCAGCCCACTTGTGAAATAGAAACTATGATAATAGCCTTGTCCTGTATTTTTGCCTGGTTGAATTTTTGGAGGTTTTCCATCTCTGCCACAATCCCGCTCACCGCCTGTGGGCTCAATATTCTCCCGATAATAGGTCCCTTCATGCCCGAACCATGCCTTTGTTATGGCTTTCCGAATTGGGAGTAAATTGAAGTAATATTCAAAAAAGGGCTTCATCAGGTCAAAATCACCGCTCATCAATAACGGCCAATACAGCAAGCGTTGATTTTGAAAAGTAAACCTACGCCCCCAATCCCGATCATCTTCATGACTTAACAATGAACCGTCGGCCTGGGGAATAACAACTTTTTTCCATTTATTGTCTTCGTTGCAGCGTAAGGGTTGTGTAAAAAGACCACCATTAAATTTGGCCTGGATTCTTCCGCGGCTCTGGCACGCCATTAAATACCGAAATACATTATAACTTTGTGTTACAAGTGCGGCTTTATCTTTATCAGATCTCCGCATAACATAACCTTCGCTGTTAAGTTTTCCTTTATCTTCCGGAGAATACGTATTGTCAGAAACGAAAATCCAGCTACGCTCCCAGAAATCCGACCACCATTGACAATGTTTTGCCCAATTTTTATCGGTGTCGATTGGCTGTATGGCCTGTTGTTCAATTTTTTCTATCCAGTCTGATATATCAGGTGATTTTTTGGTCAGAGAATGGATCCGGATGTCAAAACGTTTTCCTTTTCCTGTTAAAGTACCATTTTCCAGATTAAGGTCAGGACTCTCCAAAAGGTTTCCAAAGGTATTGTAACGATATGGGTCGGTATATTTCGATGCCATTTCTTCCACCCCATAATATTTCATATCTGAAGTGAAAACGCTCCTGTCACCAACGGCATAATACCACAGGATATGACCGTTTCGATCCAACCGGAAATCCTGTGTGGGCAAGATTGCTGTATCTGCAGGAAGGGTGTTACTGGTGGCATCAAAATTATTAAAACCGCAAGACAGAAATCGTTTCCAGAATTCCGGCTCCGCACTAACGGTAATCTCATCCGGCGCCTCTATTTCCACGTGGTAAACCGGGCGGTTGGCATCAGCCCAAATACGGAGATTGAAACCATTGGCCTCTATTTGTATAGATCCGGTCTCAAGATCCATTGTCTGCTGAAAGACTTTGCCTTTAGTAAAGGGATTCGGATTGATGGAGACACGGACACGTCCGGTTTTAAAAATATCACCATTATTTGTAAAGGCATCGTTTTTTGATAAGAGCAGGTACAGGTCGCCATCTTCTATGGCGTAAACCCCGGCAGCTATGTCCCCATTCCCCAGGGGCATTTGCCCCGATGGGTCCTGGGATGGGCTTTCCCATACTACATTGTATTTAACCAGCTGGGAAGGCTGTGCATGAACAAGAGGATACACCTTCAGGATTAGTATGATTACAAAAAAATAGTTTAATAATTTCATTCTTATACTCTGTTATAGTTCAGCAAAGAAATCCAATTCTTAGATAGCAGATAAAATATTACCATACCAACATTCAAGTCTTGGCTATTGTGAATATCAATATCTAATAGATTAATGATGGCCTGAAACTGATTTTACCATCACATGAGTTACTACATTTTAGTTTAAATATCAAAGATATCTGGCTTTCCCCGGTGACCTGCGCAGTCCTGTTGATATTTATTTCGTTACCTGACACAGAAATAAATTTGTCCATAGCTTGATGCCCATCATAAAACAATTGTACCTCACTTATCTTAACTTTCATATCAGCTATTCCTGGTTTAATTTTAACAGTATATTGACCGGGTAATTTAATTTTTCCAGATAGATCTATATCCAGCTTAACAACTTCATCCGGATTTAATTTCCAGTCGCTTAATTCCTGCCATGCCGACCAGGGTTTTACTCCCTGTTTTGGAGGTGCTTTGAAATCTTCTACATAATATGCCGCTATACTCCTAATAATAGGCTTTCCAGATGATTCAATAACATTTAGCCTGATTTTAGAAAGATTTATCTCCTCGAAATAATCGATCTTTTTACGGCCAATCGACTTTCCTCTGTAAAGTTCCTTCCACGATCCCTTACTGAATCCTTCCAATACATATTCCCTGATACGTTGACCTTTTCGATAATCTTCCATTGTCACAATATGGTTAACTTTTTGATCCTTTGCGAGAGAAAGGATAATGATTTCTCCTTCAATGTTTTTTTCTTCCGCAATCGGAGTTTTAAAACGTCGGCTGATTTCATCGCCAAAGGCCATATACAATTTTACATCCTCCTTTGGTATGAGCCCGGTAGTATCAGGTGTTGAATTCAATAGGAAGACACTGCCATAACCTACCGATTTGTAATAACATTCCATCAAATCGGCCAGGGATTTCCGATGTTTAACCTTCTTTGGAGACCAAAACCAATAATGGTCATAAAGTGTTGTGTTTGTTTCTAATGGGGCCCAGATATCGCCTTCAGGATCGCTATGGACCTGAGTTGAAACACCTGTATTCATATCTTCACTTTTCACTGCATTCCAAACCGGATAAAACAGTTTGCCTGATTCAGTGCCCGACCAGCGAAGTGTTGCATGCGGCCCCTGGAAAATGACTGAGTTTTTAGCATATTTCTCCAAAATATCTGAGACATCAATGATACAACTCCCGTCAAACCATATTTCTATGATATCACCATAGTTTGCTAAAGTCTCTTTTAGTTGCTGCCTGAATATTTTATTATATGCTTCCTGTTTGGAGGGATCTTTGGTTCGGCCTCCACTCCCTATTCCTGCGCCCCATGTCTCATCTCCCGGATAAACATAGATCCCTAGGTTTAATCCATACTTTTTGCAGGATACGGACAGGTCCTTCAATACATCACCTTTTCCATTCTTATAGGGGGTGTTTTTAATGTTATAATCCGTAGTTTCAGTTTGCCACCAGCAAAAACCACCCGTGTGTTTTGCGACAAACAGAATTTCCCGTGCGCCCCACAATTTTGCTGTTTCACACCATTGATCAGTATCCAAGTCCTTTGGATTAATTCTATCAAGTGCGATGGAGTGGTCGTCATATTCTCTGCCTTGCCAGGTACAAGGATCAAGACAAACAAACATAATTCGCTCCTGCTCATGCCATTGATACTGTACTTCCGAGGGTTTGGCTATTTTAAGTTGTTGACCTTGAGGTTTCACTGGCTCCAACGTTAAAACCAAGGTCATAACAATACAAAACATAAAAAAAATGGTTTCTTTCATCGTTCTATTTTTATATACACCTACAAATCAGTTGGCTATTCCTATCACAATAAAACTCAATAAATTAGTAAACAATGTAGCCCAAAGCTTGCCTTTATATCTTTTTTAGTGAATTTCCATCTATTTATAATATTTGTTATCCTTTTATCCATAATGTTAGTTATTGGATTAATCTACTACCGGTAATGTCTTAAATGCAGGAATATCGACAAGGTAAACATTGCAATAGCCTGTAATATCTGAGGTATAAAGAACCTGGGTCCCTTCTTTATTAAACCTAGGATGGGGATGGGAGTGCTGGGTTTGCATGCTCGATTTATGCTCTGTCAAAACCCGAGGACCTTCGTAGGTTTCTCCATTCCACTTCCAGAGTTTTATTAAACCACCACCATCACCAACGATTAGATTTTCATCATTGGAATGGATGTGTCCGGTATGCTTTGAGAAATCGACTTCGACAAGTTGGGTATTGTCATAGCGCAAATGGCCCAGGAATGCGCTGCCATCAGCCCGTGAACCATGAAAACCTATTGTTTCCCCATCGGCGTACCAGTATTCATGTCCGATCTTTTCCTCCGGTTGTGTACGAGGACGTATTTTCCATACCTCCTTGGTCTCCACATTTAGACCCCAGATCCTGTTATCTACCTTTTCCCATGGACCTTCGTGGCAAAATGTGAGTAAATCACTGCGGGTGGGTGATGTATTCACATGACCGATCCAGTATTTTTCCTCAAAAACAACTTCATTATGCGATCCATCTGTTGCTACTTTTATGATCTTACTGTGCGGTTTTGCTTCCCATGTTTCATCGAAACCCACATAACCCCTTAGTAGGTCCACTTCAAAAAGATGAGACAGATCTTCCCAGATACCGAAATAAACATATTTACCGTCGGCTGAGCAATTAGACATAGATATGTTCCATCCTGAATCTAGTTCATATATGGTTTTTGCTTCCCTGGTGATCAGATCAATCGCTTTTAATTCCCTGTCATGCCAGAAAAACGCCTGATCCTTCACAGGATTTTTGCACGCTCCAAAGAATTCTACTTCCCTGGGCAGTGGAACTGGTTCCAGGTCGGTAAGTTGTTGAATGGAAAAATTATTTAAGTCTACACTGAATAAGTTTGTGCGGTTATCCCTGTCTGAAGAGAATAAT